>SDBV01000509.1_pt1 | contig 55668 bp, 49 predicted proteins | sample 2277081 | NCBI WGS metagenome assembly SDBV01 (sample SAMN10402039, study PRJNA504765) | marine sediment metagenome | isolation source: marine sediment core GS10_PC15, 223 cmbsf | place: Arctic Ocean: Southern Knipovich Ridge | collected 2010
CGCAGTTGGGACAACAACTACTACGACGGGCTGCTGACGATCTCGATCGACCAAGTCCAAAGTTCGTTCTCCGCCGTCGTCGTCAGCCTCGCATAACTGTGTGATACCCCCCCGCTGCCCTTTCTTCTGGACGAAGGCCGTGATCTGGCCGACGTGGTTCTCCAAGAAGATCCGCCAAGCCTGCCAGGGCGGCTTGGGCTGTCGGATTATGTACTTGTCCACCGTGGGATTCGGCCGCGTCGCGGTCCAGCAGGAGCAGTTCTGACAGGATGCTGGGAGCACCCCATGTCCGATTCTCGGTGGACCACCACAGTCCTCCCGACAAACTCAATGTGGGCCTGTTTTACTCCCCCGGGTCCTCGAAGATCGTGGACGCGCTCTGCCGGCGCTCTTTGCCACAAAAGTCACATCTGGTGTCGAACTCTCAAGCCCCGCCGGGTCACGCGCAATCAAACGGCAGTGATACTTTCTGCCTCGTTCCAGCCCTTTGACGATATACCGGCAATGTCGGGTGTATCCAAATCTTCTCTCGGAGATCCACTGGCTGCTTTCAGCCTCCGGCCAGTCATAATAGTCCACCGCTTGGCCATATTCTTTCGTAGGCCCATATTCCAGTCTGAACAAGGCAACGTCAGCCAGTTCATCCTCGTTTCTTCCTGTCAAAGAGGCCTGGATCACTGTGTCATCGGCAATGGCTCTCACTCTTACCGGCCCGATAACAGGCGGAGTCTCGTCGACCAGCATCTTGGATCTGAACGGTGCATAGATCGGATCCCCGAAAAGCACCCCAGTCCACCGCTGGGCTAGACGCAGTCCGCCATAGTTCGCCTCCGCCCAGTCATAGCCTGACGACAGTGCCAGCAACACTTGATCGCCATAGGGAATGCCCGTTGAAAGCGGCTCACTGGTCACTCCGAACGTGCACGCGATGCCGCGGCTAATCGCCCTCTTTGCCCAGGTCATACAAGAGCTGTCCACGTGAATGCCCATCGAGCCCGGAGGGAACTGAAAAACGTCTTCATACCGGCCTAATCCATAGAAGCCATAGAAAAAGAAACAGTTTCTACTAGGAAAACTGCCCGGCCAGACATACTTCAGCGTGTCACCAACAGACATGCCGTTGGTTGAATCCAGCCCCAACCAGTGCCTGCCAACATCGAACCCGACGATTCTGGCAGAACGGCCTGACGGAACCTGCCCCGCGCCATCCGCTGGCATTGTGCTCCCCGCTCTGGTTCCTGACAATACCACAACTTCGTCTTGTCGGGGAAAGTACAGTACGCGGGAAACGTCATCAGCCAAGCCAGCCTTGCCGGGCAATGCAAGTGTAACGCCATCTCTGTCTACGGCTCTTATCTCGGCTGTCACAGTAGGCTTATGTTGGACACCTCCTGCCATCCTCCCGATCTCCTCGCGTTGATTGTCAATCACGAGCGGCCAAACACGATTCAGGCCACCATTCCAGGAAAACGGTGTTCGAGGGGCGCCTTGCACAATCAACATAAGCTTGGCCATGGCAGCTACATGGTCACCAGCAAATCCGTATTTCTGGTCGAGCCATATAGCCGAACTGGAATCGCTTCTTTGATGCCTTGACGGCAGCCGCAGGTACCGCTCGGCATAAATCGCCCCATCCAACATGTCACGGGCACTTTTTAGATCCAATCCCAGTCGACTGACCAGATAGAAATCAAATTCCCCAGGTTGCTGACGCCTCAACTGCCGAAAATGCTTGGCCCCAGCCGGCTTGTCGTAGATCCCGAAGATTGGCAGGAGAAGATCCGATTGGGATGCCCCTAGTGGTCCGTTGCCGCCCGTCGCAGCTTGGGAAGTGCTCTCTTCCTCGCTACCGACTTCGATATTGGCAAAGACGGAGATCAAGTACTCATCCACGCTCCTGCAACGCGTCCTCTCAAAAATGGACTTCCGTTTATTAGGTATCCCGAACTCTACGTCCATGGCGTGGGGCGTGCCTGGGCACATTACAATGTAGGCAATTCTGTCAGACAGGATACTGCCATCGTCCGTCATGCTTTTCAGTTTTTCCGCTACCGGTTTAAGGATTAGTTCTGAGACGTCACGATAGCTCCAGGACCTGCGGCTCTCCTTTCTAACGAGTTCCAAGCCGAGCATGTTCTCGCCAGGCACCCCACGACGGAGTGCATAGTATTCCGCTGCTTCACAGCTGTCGCCCCTGCCGTTGCCGTCGCCATCTTCACTATCTGCCGCATAAACCACCAATACATTCTCACCTTCAGCCCGCCAACTGGCATCGTCGGCTGCCAGCCCAGCACCGGTCAGCACCAGCAGAACCCAAGCACAGCCTGTCAGGCAAACTCTCACGATCTTGCCTTTCTAACTTGATGCATCCGCAAACACCTGGAATACAACTCAATTGTAGACCCGTCCCTCAGAACCAGCAAGCGAGAATGAACTGCTGTAACGCAAGAATGCTTATGTTCTTATCGCGTTCTTTGCTTGCAATCCAGGATGGCAGCGCTTAGCCTTTATACTGTTTCAAGGTTCGGCTGACAAGGAGGTTAGCAGGACAATGAGATACGCCGTCGATCCCCGACAAAAGGCCCTGTTCGGCCCGCCTGAGGCGATGTTTCCCCCCATGGCGATCAAGTACATTCGGCAGGACTGGCTGGGGCTGTTCCGCACGCAGATTCTGCATCTCATGCCCGTCGGCAAGATCGCCGAGAACTTCCATCCCGCCCTCGGCTGTCCGACCAAGGAACTGTACTCGATGGCCCGGGCGATCTTCCTGAAGCAGTTTTCCAATCTTACCGTCGAGGAGGCTGTCCGGCGGTATCTTACCGACGGCAGTTAGCATTTCGCGTTGGACCTCGTTCCGACCGAAGTGAGCATGTCTCACGCGAGCGTTGAGCGACACATGAAGAAGTTGTCCGCCGAAGATGACATTGCGGTGGACATGTTTCATCGTGTCACATAGGCGATGATCGAAGTTCTCCAGTTAGACATCTCCCGTCAGCAGCTGGACTCGACGCACGCGTTTTCGAACATGGCCACCTTCGGCCGAAGCAAGTTGATGGGCGTGACGATCAAGCGGTTCCTGTCGCAACTCAAGCCTCATCATCCCCCGTTGTACGACGCGTTACCAGATGAGTTCCGCAGCCGTTACGCCCCATCGCAGGCCAAGATGTTCGGCGACTTCACTGGCGGCCCGCAGCAGCTTCGTCAAACGGTGACTGAGGATTTGCTGTTTGTGGTGAATCCTTTCGCCGAGGACAAGGCCGTCGCGAATCGCGCGAGCTACAAGGCGATGGTTCGAATTCTTGAAGAACAGTGCGAAGTGAGCGAGGAGAAGGTCCAGGTCAAAACCAAGGCCGGCGGCCACGCGATGCAGAATCCCTCGGACCCGGACGCGACGTACGATGGCCACAAGGGTCCGGGCTACCATGCGCAGATCGCTGAGACATGCAATGAGTCAAATGACGTGCAACTGATCACGGGCGTTGATGTCGAGCCGGCCGACGCTCAAGATCAGGATGCACTGATACCGATACTGGATCAACTGGGGCCTCAAGATCGCTTGCCGGATAGCCTGTATACTGACACTCATGACGGCAGCGACGAGAACGTTGTGGCAGCCAGCGAGCGTGGGGGCACCTGCAAAGCCCTGTCAGCGGCGTCTCGCCGGGAAACGAAGACGACTTGACGGTGCACGACTTCGTTGATCGATGAAGAAAACGAAACAGTCGTGCGATGCCCCAACGGGTGCGAGCCGCCATCAAGCGTACATGATGCCGGCACCGGCCGGACGACCACGGTGATGCACTCGTCGGATTGCGCAGGCTGCGAGTTCGGCCGGCGGCGAGTCGGTCAATAGCAGCTTGAAGCGAAAAACCGGCATGGGTCGGGTGCGGACGCGAGGCCAGCCACGAGTTCGGATGGCCGTGTTATTGAGATGCGCGGGGTGGAATATGTTACGTGCGCTAGCTGGGCTGGACAAACGCGGAATTCGAGACTTCGCAGTTGCCGCATCCGCATTTCATCCAACGTTTTCCCCTTTGCGGCCCTTCAAGCGGCTCGTCCCAGCCCTTGACAAGCCGCTGGGATCGCTTCTCGCTAAATTCTCCCCCATGCCCACGCCCAAACCGCATGCTCCCCCCCTATTCTGAGGCAGCCGTCTTCTTTGAGTATAGTACGTGGATTCATCTGGCCAATAGGTGTACTATCCAAGGATCGTCTGGTGTCTGAGAAGTGACAGATATGGAGAAGTGAGCTGCCGCAGCCGCTAACCGACTGTGCCCGGACTGGACAAAACGAGCCAAGGTTCTTGCGAAGGTTTCCCTACCATGAGTTGCCGCGTGCTCACTATCTTGTGCTTCCTCTACCTGGGCGTGCTGGTGTACGCAAGTCTGATGCCGTTCGATTTCGTTGCGGACGAGGCCCAGGTTGCGGCGCGTTTCGAGCAGATGTGGCTGCACTGGCCATTTGTATTCAACGCGCGCGTCAGCCGGTCGGACGCGCTGAGCAACCTGCTGCTTTATATCCCGCTGGGCGTCTTGGTGGCCACGCGATGTCGCCTTGTAAACTGGTTCCCAAGCTTGCTGCCATTGATCGCGGCCGCATCGCTTGCCGGTGTGACCAGCGGCACGGTAGAGGTACTCCAGGCCTATTCGATAACCCGCACCCCCAGCATCCTGGACTGGCTCCTCAACGTCTCTGGCGGCGTAGTGGGGGCAATTGTCGGGACAATCTGGGGCAGGCCAACGTGGATAGGGCTGATCCGATGGCTGCGCGTACGGTGCTACCAGCGTCCCGTGACCGTCGCAGCTGCAGCGTTGCTCCTCCTGCTGGCCGCTGATGCGCTTGCCCCCTTCATGCCCACTATCCTTCTCAAGGACGTCTGGCGAAACCTTCGGCTATCCCACTTCAGCTTGCTGTCCGGGACGGCTCTGCATCCCTGGCATTGGTGGTTCGTCGTACGCGTCGGGGTCTTCGCGGCCTTGACGGCGCTCTTGGCGGCGTCCAGCGTAGGTCGGCCCTGGGTACGGTGGTCGCGCGCCGCTGTTCTGGCGTGTTGCTTTGCGGTCGGTCTGGAGATATGTAAGCCCCTGATTACAGCCCGACAGTTCAATATTGCGAACATCGCGTTCTCAGCCTGCGGATGCAGTCTCGCACTCGTTGCTGGCCCGCTCTTGGCGAAGCGGCTGACCGAATCTATGAAACTCAACTTGGGGATCTTGGCCTTGGGCTCATATATTACCTATCTGGAGTGGAGGCCGTTTAGCTTGTCCTTCGACGCCGCGATGATCACGTCGCAAATACCAAGGGGGGTACAGTGGTTACCCTTGTACCACTATGCCATGGGGGCTTCGCTGGAGCACGTCCGGTTGTTCGTCAACACGATAATCCTCTCCTGCGGACTCGTTTGCATGGTCAGGCTTAAGTGGAGTTGGATGGACCGTGGAAGCGGCCCCCGCAGGATAATCAAGGCAGCCGCCCTATCGGGGGCGTTCGGCCTGGTCCTCGAACTCGGACAATTCTGTTTGCCGCGATTGCCCTCCACAACCGACGTTTTCTGCTTCGCTCTGGGCGGAGCGCTGGGTGCCTGGGTCCGATTACCCCGGGCCAGCAGTCACGAACGTCAGATCGACACGTAGGCAACTTCCTTTTCGACAACGTAACGATCCCGCACGTGCCGGACGCTTGCAATGCGAACCTGGCTACCTTCCACGCGAGCGACCCAAGGGTGAAAGGGACCCTGAAAGCTGCCCGTATTGACAACAGTTCTGTGGCCTTCTCTCCAAAGGCCCGGGCGGTGTGTGTGCCCCAGAAGGATGCAGCGTGCCTGTGGCGCGTATTTGTCCACGAACCGCGCTGCCAGAACCGGTGCTGCTCGCCATGCACCAAGCGAGCGGCCAAGCTGCCATAGCGCCAGATACCATGGAAAGCGCCATCGTAGCCACTCTGCGAGCGTCCATTTATCGGCGTTCTCGCACCTCTGCTTGATGCGTCGATGTACCTGGGCTACCGCGTCCAATTGGCCCTCCAGCGTCAGACGCCGCCCCGGCGGTATGCCATTCAGGGCTTTCTGCCTCGCAAGAAAAAGCCGATGCGAGTGCCACTGCCACGGAGAGATCTCCGGAAAGATCACATCGCCGTGCGTGACCAGGATGAGTCCGCCCGCCAGGAAGACGTGCTTTGAGGGACCGATTGGCCAATCCGTGTTACCCGCCAGGAACACTGCCTCCGCACTGTCGGCGGCGCACAAACTGATGAGATGTTTGCGGATTGCCTCGTAGCGCATGTCGCCAGGCTGGCCTGACCACTCCACGGTATCACCATTGAAAACAACGGTCGCGGCATCGGCCCAAAGCCCGCGCAATCCCTCTGCTCGTCTCTTCCATGAGCGCCACAGCGAGAGGTGCACGTCGCTCAAAACCACCACTGGCTCGGCATAGGAGCGAATAGGCATACTGCATGCTGGAAAGCCCTGAGCCTGTTCGTTCATCGCCAGCGCTCCGCACAGTACTGAGTTCATGTCAGGATAGTTTGCTGATCAGCCGTGGCCCCAGAGCCCTCGCCATGCATAGCGGTAGCTTCCGCCAACAGGCAACCATGAGACGGTATTTGGGGCTGTCTGGGCGTAGATCTGGCAACTCCTGTCCCTCGCGGAGCACATAGTACCAACGCAAGGGGGTCTCCGCAGCGCCCCACTGCTTCTTGAACTGGTACGTTCCTTCTCCCCGCGAGCTTCGGCCGAAGTCGAATGTCTCGTGTCCCGCGTCGCAGGCATGAACCAACATCCTCCAGTAAAGCAGCATGCTAGGTGATAGCTGTCTGAATCGCCAATCAGTACTGGCCCAGGGCACGTGCAAGCCGTGTTGGTCTGCCAATGTCAACGAGGCCGCGACGGGTCGGCCCCCCAGGCGGACCACGAAGAACCGAACCGCCGGACCGAATTCCTCACAAATGACTTGGAAGAAATGTCGGCTGTGCGGCGGGCTACCAAGATCGCGCATGTTTCGGACGTACACCTGGTGAAACTCGTTCAGCAGCTCCTGGCCGCCAGTCACCGTTTCCGGATCCGATTTCTCAGCCTTGCGCACCAGGTTCCGCACCTTGGCTTTGATCGTCTTCCAGAGCTCATCGGAAGTGAATCGCAGTTCCAGCCGCATAGCAACCTTGTCGGTGCGAGCAGGCAGCGGCGACCGTAGAGATCGAAGTTGTCTGAGTTCTGCCCAGTCCGCATGTCGTTCAAGCATCAATTCACGGGAGGCCTTGATTAAGGCAGCCTCTGCGACCCCATCATCAGCGAGGATGCCTGCACCGTCGAAATACGGGACGCTGCACAGATGCGAGCCGAATAACAAGCTGTTCTGTATGACGAGCAGCAGCACCCCAACAACTTGCTCATTGCGAGTAGCTGTCAGATAGAACGGCTTGTTCCCGTACGCGCGAAGCATCACTTCACCCCAGCGAGGGTTATGGTAGATTGTTGCATCCTCGCGCCGGGCCAGAAAACTGCCCCATTGCAGCGGCTCCGAAGTGATGCTCACAACAGACGGCCCCGCTGACGATGGTTTATCCAAGCTCCGACAATTGTTCTCGTTCATGCTTAGGCATGCCTCTTACAGAAAACTGTGCGGACCGCGTGTGGCAAATGTGGAAGTATTCTACTTGCACTTGCACCGCAGATGCGGCACAGATATGAGAGCATTACTTGTTATGACCCACGCCGTCAAGGCGTTTAGGCGGCAAGAACTGACTCGCGATTCCCTCCAATGACCGCACATAAGGATAGGCAACAATGGTTGATGAACGCCGAGATACCACAAGAGTCACATCAGATCAGACCGCTGCGACAGTCCGCCTCGCTGCGGTGGGTGACATGCTTCTTTCGTCGCCCCCCAATGGTGAGGATGTGCGGAATGCCGCCGACGTATTCGCCAGTGTAGAGTCCATTCTTGACGAGTGTGACATCGTTTTCGGCAACCTCGAGTGCACTCTTCCCGGTAGCGGGGAAACCATCCCAACGGAGCCACGCGTTATCTCGACGCCCGAGGTGGTCCGCAGCATCCATCTGGCCGGGTTTAACGTTGTAACACTTGCGAATAACCATGTGTTCGACTGCCTTCAGGAAGGGTTTTGCGCGACGAGGCGTCTCGTAGCGGAGATGGGCATCTACCATTTCGGCGCCGGGGACAACCTCGCCGATGCGACGGCACCGACCGTCCTGGAAAGAAAAGGCATTCGCGTCGCCTTTCTCGCTGCCGTGGACGAAAGGAGCAGACCGTTCCGCTTTGCGGGCTCGGAACAGTGGGGTGTTGCGCCGTTCGATGTCGAAGAGCTCCTCAGGCGGATCCGCGGTCTTCGCGACGAAGTGGACCACGTCATCGTTTCGCCACATTGGGGGGAGGAACGTTTTCTGGTTCCTTCCCCGGTCCAGATCGAGCAGGCCCGTGCATTCGTCGACGCCGGGGCCTCGATGGTACTCGGCCATCATTCGCATGTCATTCAGGGCCTCGAAATCTACAAGGGCGCCCCAATCATCTATTCGCTGGGTAACTTCATCGCCAACGACGTCTACTTGGCCAACGGTGACGTGATGCGATGGAATCGCATCGAGCGAACAGGCTGCATACTGATGGCCGAGCTCACACGCAAGAGCGTAATCAGTGTTCGCCAAGTCGCCACCATCGACACCGGTCGGCGCATAAAACTGGACCGGACGGGTTTCGGTGACCGTCGCATTGCCCGTGCAAACCGTGCGTTGGCAAAAGGCATCACGCCCAGACGCTACCGCCGTGAATACCTATGGGTCAAGACGATCAGCCCCGCCTTCGACCACCTGCGAATGTCGAAGCTCAAACACCTTCGACTCCGCCACTTCCGCAACGGCCTCGCCAGCCTGTTCCGCGCAGACAAGCTGGCGTAGACCGCCTCCACGCGGGCGCATTACTACGATTACGGAGCTGATGACATCCGCCCGGCCTTGAGCATCTCATCGTAGACTTTACTGACCACGGGGCGGTACTTGCCTGAGGGCGAGGGCTGGATGTCATCGACGAGCTCGACGATGATGCTATCGGTGCTGTCGAGCCGAGCACGGGCGGCCATGGTGATTTGCTCGACGCCATCGGGCGGGAAGTTCTCGTCGGTGGCAAGGATGATGCGTATCTCGCCAATGCGATCCTGGCGGACCTGAAACTTGACGATGCCCTTGACAGAGCGACAAATGTAGATGAACGAGTAGCCGACAATCCACTTGCCCTGGTCGGTGATAACGAAATCGGCGATTCGCCCGCCACTGATCTTCATGCTCAAGAGCGTTCGTCCGCATGGGCACGGCTCTTTCGAGAGCGTCACTATGTCGCCCGTGCGGTACCGGATAATCGGCATGACTAAGCCAACAATGTTTGTGATAACCAGTTCGCCCTCGCCATCGGTCGGCTTGAGCGTCTGCGGGTCGATCGTTTCAAGAATCACCTGCTCGTCCATGCAGTGCAGCGTGAAGTGTTCGCACTCATTGCCGACGAGCCCGGCTTCCCGCAGGCCATAGGAATCGTAAACGGGCACGCCGAAGGCCTTGGTCGTTATCTCGCGATCAACGTCGGTCAGGACTTCCGAGGTCGTGCAGATGACTTTCAGGCCGCGATCCTTCAATTCGGTCAGGTCGATGCCCTGCTGCTCGGCCATGGTTGCCGTCAGCGCGAGGGTGCTGGGATACCCAAAGATGCACTTCGGACGCCACTTCCTCCAGTATTCGAAATAGCTCCTGATGCGCTCTGGCGTAACTTCGAAGCCGTTGGTCAGCCCGTCGTTGATCAGCCAGTCCCGGATGCGCTTGATTCTGTCCTGCTTGCTCAGCTCGATCGGCGAGCCCCAATAATACAACTCGCGCTCGCCGCGGCGGATACCGATCCACTCGTGGCCGCGCATACGGGCGGCATTGATCTGCGCCTCCCGGTTGGAGTTCGTATAGAACTGCAGCGCCTCGTTCGTCGAGCCGCTCGTGCGAACAAGCTTGAGTCGCTTGCCTTCTTCTTTCCAGGTCATTTCTTCTCGCCGCTGGCGAAGCGTCGATTTGACCAGGAGTGGAAAGCGCTGCAGCTCGTCCAGACTGCCCACGTCAGCCGGGCGGATGCCATGTTCCTCCATCACCTCTCGCCAGTACGGTGTGTGTTCGTAAGCGGCCCCGAGCACATTGCGCAGCCGACGGGACCTGATCTCCTCCAGGCGTTGGCGCGGCCAGCGCTCGCTGTCCTTGAGTTCCTTGAGGATCGCGAAGCTACGCCGTCCCAGCAGCTTCTCCTGAATCCGGAACATCGTCCTGGCCATGATTGAAAGCATGTCTCAATCCTCACTTTAGGCCTGAGGTCAGACCCAATACAGGCTGTTTACGGCCTGCACGACCTTTCGGACCACGGCTCTGACCGGGTCGTTCAGCTTGCAAGGCGGCACGGCTTTGGCCTGATACCCACCGGCGTCGACCCCCTCGGCAAGCTGCCTGAACGTGCGAGTCGGATACACTGTCCGATTGTCGGACAGCCACTTGCAGAAACGGCGGAAGCGACGGGCAACGATCCGGTTCAGCCGCCCGCCGTCATATTGCAGGTTCTTCACCTTCATGAGACTGAAGCTGTGGAGAATCATTACCGCGTCCGCTCCGGCGCTGCAGATCTCGATGATGGCGTCGCGGCACTCTTCGAACGAGATCCCCATTAGGTCCAGCGGTTTGGCTGGGTGAAGGCCCGGCACCCGGGGCTGGTAGAAACACGACATCGCCAGTTCGAGAACATCCTCGTACCATTTCGAACCGTTGTACACCTCGCACTCGGCAAATTTGCACTGCCCGCCAGCGAAACAGAACGCATAGCTGCTGTCGAGCGTGATCCCCGTCGCTGCCAGTTGTCGCAACGTTTCTTCAGAAGCCGCCATGTTGCCCGCACGGAAGGCGACCGGCCACGCGCCCGTATAGCTTCTCAGACGCTCGGCACCTTCGATGAGCATCATGCGCTGTTTGTCGGGCGCCAGATCGGCCAAGGTGTCAGTCAGCTCATATGGCCGGCCAGCCTTATATTCCCCGTAGTACTTGTGCCAGGGATGCACGTGCAACTGGACGTCCTGGCCATGGTCGAGAAGGTAGGCGCATGCCGGTTCGGTCTGGCCAGGGTAGCCGAGTTCATCGTTGAACGGTTCGACGAAGAACGTCCCGGTCAGACCGTTCTCGGCAAGAGTCTCGACAATCAGCGGCAGCCCGAGGTGATCCCGGCCATATTCGCCCATCATGCCTCGTGAAGGTGGCACAGGTTTGAGCGTATCACTTCCCCACGCTCCGCCCATCGAGCATTCGACGTCAAAGGTGATGAAGACGCTTGGGGTCATTGCCGAGTGTCCTGGGGCTCCGGGTTTCCGATGATGTCAAACGACTTCGCGCCAAGCTTCTTGATCATCTGCCTCAGGTCAACCCAGAAAGGCCTGGGGTCGCGCCACATGAATGTGTCGTCTTTTGTCCAGGGGCCACAATTCCAAAGGAACCGGGCCATCGCCGATAGTTTGCCCAGATGCTTCTGGCCGGGTGGCAGCGGGTCACCGCGCATCATGCCGAACATCCAGTTGGCGTCTCCGCCAAGGATGCGCGTCCGCAGGCCAAGTTGGTACCGTCCGCGCTTCATCTTCTCTGGCTCGAAGTGGCTCTGCCATAGTAGGAACGGTGCGTCGAAACCGGCCATAATCACAGTCGGTAGGCCGCCGATGAACCGCGGGTTAATCTCGAGGAAGATGTAACGGTCGGTCTTCGGATCGTAGTGGAACTGCACGCCTGCGATGCCCTCCCACTCCAGGGCCTGGAGCAGCCGGACAGCATCGTCAATCAGCTTGTCGTGGCGGCAGGAGACGCGCTGCACAGTGACCCCGCCAGCCAGAGGCATGTGGTGTTCTCCAATATAGTCACCCACCATGAACGCCTCGCCCCGATGCATGAGCACCTGGACGTGGTCTTCCACGCCGGGGTGGTACTCCTGTACAATGACGTTGTCGGCCAGGTCGCGCACCGACTCATACAGGCTCGTGAGCCGATCGATGTCCTCAGCATACGCAGCCTTCCACGGGGCTCTACCGCCGGAGGCCGCGTCGTTCTGTCGGGAGGTACGCAAGACAAGCGGAAAGACCAGCCCCTCTCCGCCGTCGGCTATCAGCTTGTCCAGCGTCATCCCTCGTGCCACCGGCACGCAGAGTTCGACGCAGAGACGCTGCATGTAGTCTTTGTCCGTAGCCTTTTCGAAACACTCGCGCGACGGCGAGAATACGTGAATATCCGGCTCGAAACGCTCGCGGGCGGCAATCAGGGCGGAGTGGTAGCCTTCAGAGATCGTCATGATCGCCCCAACGTCAAGTTGTCGGGCAAGCTGTCCGATCTCGTCGATGAAGTCATCGGTACTCGGGCTGGCCTCAATCATCCACGCTCCGCTGGCATATCTGCTGTGCGCGGATTGGCCCTGCGGCGAACGGCAGACGGCGAACACTCTTAGCCCGTTCCTGGCTAAGCTGCGCACCATCCATAGACCCACCTGTGTGTCGCCGCACAAAGCAATAATTCTACGGGCCTTACGACTGTCGCTTGCGGCAGACCACCTTGGGCGTTTGAGCACTTTCACGCGCATCTCTCCTGCTGCAGGTCAGGTCGACTCGCCTTGCAAGGCCTTCGACAATACCTCATGAGTTGCTTCGGCCACATCATCCCAGGACTTGACGGCACTGACGCGGGCGACATCATCTGGTGCTGGCGGCGTTCGCAGAACGTCCGCCAGCGCCTCCGACAGCGGCCCGACCTGCTGAGGCGGAACAACTCGGCCGGCGACGGGCGACGACAGCAGGTCCGGCACAGCCCCAACGTCGGAGGCCACAACCGGCGTGCCGCTGGCAAGACTCTCCAGGACGACGTTCGGGCAGCCCTCGCGATACGACGCCAGCACGCTCACATCTGCGGCATTGAAGTACAGGGGCACTTTCTCGTAGGGCTGCCTGCCTGCGACGATAACGTGGTCGTCGAGCCCCAACTGGGTGGCAAGGGCGTGAATCGCATGTGTGTTCCTGCACCCCCGCCCATCCTCGCCGACCAGGATCAGGCGGACATCGGAAGGTAGTTCAGTCATCGCACGAATCGTTTCACGGCTGCCTTTCCTGGGCCCCAAGTGGGCCACGGTTACGATCAACCGCCCGTCTTCGTCCAGGCCCAGTTCCCGCCGGGCGGACGTCTTGTCCCTCGGCCGAAACGCCTGGATGTCCACGCCGTTGGGGATCACATGAATCCGCTCGTCCGGCACGCCTAGTTCGCGAGCAATGTCGGCCATAGGGTCCGAGACGCTGATGACCGCCGCAGCGCCACGAAGAGCGGTGACGCACTGCTCGCGGCGACGGTCCTCCACGCACGGATATATCTGCCCTCGGAGCGTAATGACATACGGCATACCCAATTGCCTGGCCAGCAGCGATACTCCCACCCCGTCCGGCCAAACGAAATGGGCGTCCAACACATCGGGACGCCATCGGCCGCAGATCCCCTCGACCCACCGGCGTAACCCGCGGGCGTAGAGCCGACCGTCCAACAACTTCAGCGTACCGGGGAAGTAGAAAAACCTCGGCCGATGGACCCTCAACCCACGCCATTCGCCCTGTAACGGGCTTAGGCCGCCTCTGAGCCGGGAGATCAGCGGAAATGTCGGTATGGGCGCCGCCACCTCCACGTCTGCAAGCTTGCCCAGCGCCGCCAGCCTCTGTGCGACAAAAACGCCCCGTGTCGGGCATACGTCGGTCGGGAAGCAGTAGGAGAAGGACAGGACTCTCACTGCCGCCTCCTGATGGAAAGCCGTTCATACATCGCCCGATAGGCTTCTGCCATGTGTTCCATGCTGTAGTACTTGTGTACATGCTCGCAGCCTTTCCGTGCCCGTTCCTCCCGCCCCACCGGATCCGAGATGGTCCTGGCCAAGGCAGCCACCAAACCGGGGACGTCGCCCGGGTCGACCAGCTCGCCGAACCGGCCCTGGCCGAGGAGTGCGGCGGCACAACCGACTCTTGTTGATATTGGTGCGATCCCGCAGGCCATCGCTTCGTTCAGCGCGTTGGGGTGCTGCTCGCTGTCACTGGACAAGACGAAGATATCCAGTCCACGGAGAAAGCCTGGCACGTCTTCGACCCACCCGGCGAGAGTCAATCGATCTGCAAAGCCGAGGGACCCGGCCAGGGCAAGGAGCTTGGCTCGCACTTCACCTTCGCCGACAATGCGAAGCTCAACGTCAACGCCCCGTTCCGCCAATTCGCCGCAGGCTCTGACGAGCATCGCATGGTTCTTCACGGGCCTCAGGTTGCCCACCGTGCCTATGACAATCCGATCAGAATCCCGCGCCACCGACTCGTTGGCGGGGCAGAAACGCTGCGTGTCCACGCCATTGGGGATGACGCCAGTCTGCTCCTCAGGCCATCCCCAATGGGATATGAGCATCCGTTTTGACTCTTCGCTCACGGTGAACAGATAGGTCGTCATTCTTGCAAGGACGTGTGAGGCCATTCGCCGTCGAAGGGGCATGTGGCGGGCCTTGCCCAGGCCGTGAAAGCTAAAAATCAGCGGCACGATCGGCCAGGCGAGCATCCGCCCCACAGCCGTATCCGGCCAGGCGCCCCAGTTGCGCGCATGGATCACGGTCGGGCTGACCTCGCGGACAAGTCGTCCCAGCCGCGCAGGCAACTGCGGCTCGTTCGGACGAGAGTGCAGACAGTGGATATCGGTCTCTGCCGGCAGGTGATCGGCGATCTCGGTATCGCCATTCAAACACGCAATCGAGTGTCGCATCCCGTCGCCAGTCAGCCTGCTGATCACGCGCGCCATGGCCAGTTCCATACCACCGGGCCCTAGGCCCGGAACAACGTGGAGCACACGGATCTGCCTCGGGTTGCCTCGTATCATAGCCGAGCACCGCAATCTCTGTCGTTCTTCAGTAACCGTAATGTGTTTCGTCACTGTCTTTTCACGGCCGGGCACGGCCCTTCCGCAGGTGTCAGGTCCGGCCAGTCAGGGACCCCCCGCATGCCACGAGCCACTGACCTCGCCGCTACGTCGCGCCTCGCCGTGAGCCCTTCACCACCATTCACAATACCAGAAGAGCGCATACTGTCTTGCCGGACCAGCGTTAAGGCGGGCGTAGGCCGCATCCCCTCCTCAGCGTCTCACTGCTGCAGCTCAACGTGTTCGGTCCAGCCACGAGGGGGCGAGACTCGGACAACGGGTTGGGCCGTCGACAAGGGGATCGGCTCGCCGTCCGGTGCGTCAGCGAGGAGCTGGTATACTGGCGGCTTGCCGGATTGGGTCGTCAGGCAAGCCAATGCTTCACGCAAAAGAGGAATCTTCTGCGGCGCCAGTCCGATCAGGCGGGCTGCAAAGGCATCAACGGTGGCACTTTCCGGGCCGGCTAGCACCATCCCTGCGTGGACAGCGTCGGGTCTGAGCGGGCCCTCGCCGCCACCTACGATCACTGCATCGACGATATTGAATATCCGGCGCTGTGCCGTCTCGACAAGGACGCCGTCGGAATTTGCAAAGCGAAGGACGCGATTAAGGTCCACCACCATCCGCCAGATGGTGTCATTGCCGTACCAACTGCCCTCGGCATAAGGGTCACCTGCGAAATTCCTCGCCAGGCAACGGCAGACCCGTAGGCCCGCATAGGCCGCGCGGTTGGTAACGTGCCCGGGCCTGGCCTCGATGGCGTCGAGAAGTCGCGCCCCCAGACGCTTCCAGAAGCTTCGATGGAGGTACTCGTCGCCACCGTCTTTCGTGGCGCCCGTGCGATGATGCGGCAGGTAGTCCTTGCTGCCGTTGATGCCTACCGTGTTCTTCAGACAGCACGTCAGCCCCGCCTTGCGGTGCGTCTTGAGCTTCGGAATGTTGATGACGACGTCCGAGCGAAGCACCGTGCCAGCGATCAGGTACTCGTGGTGATCGGCCGTGTGGTGGGCCCGCATGGCCCTGGGGTCGTAGTTTGTCACGCGGAAGCGTTCAGCATGCCGACCAATTTCGTGCAAGGCACTGGCCTGTCCGACTTCCACGCGGTAGTAGCCGTTCGGGTCGCCCGGGAGGGACTCGTGGGAGACTATCCTTCCCTGCTCGTCACGAACGCAGACGTTCTCCCGAAAGTCGCACACGCCCAGTTCGACCCCGCCGGCTGACATCTGCGCCAACAGACGCGGCATCTCGGTGGCCACCATCAGTGCTTCCATGTCCGCCGACTGAATCGGGGCGTCGCCAATGATGACATTACCGCGCCCCTTCAGGGCAATAAGGACATAGTCGAGAATGGCCCGGATCACGCTCGGATGCGTGATCACGCTGAAAAGGTCGCCGCCAGCGCCATGATAGTGCCTCCCCCAGTTCGGCTTGAGCAGGACCTGTTGTCCCGGTCGGATGAACTCCCCTAGCGGGTTCCACTCTATCGCCCCGTACCGGTCGCGGTCCAATCCCAGAATCCACAAGCAGCGCCGCACCGCGGCGTAGACGGCGTTGGGGCCGCCTATGTCTCCGGAAGGGCTCTCAGGGTAAGTCTGGCCCGGTGCGAACGGGAACTCGGGATAGGGGCATTCGGACGGTTCGCACCTCGCCATGGCTACAATGCCTGGGGTCATTGGCTCTCCTCAGCCCTCGCTGGGGGGCTCAGAGGGGCGTGACTGATCACCGGAAGAAGCTTCCCCGTCTCAGACCGCTCAATCCGATCGACGTAGTGGACGTGCACAGGCACGAGGGCTCGGACGTGTTGTTCGATGACCCGGCGCAGCGTTTCGTCCTGCTCGGGCGTATGGTCCTCCGTAGCGACCAGGGAGACATTCACGGCGTAGTCGGCCGACTGGATAACCTGGTAGGTCTTGATGCCGCAGTCCTTGAAGAGGTGCGGGAACAACTCCCCTGGAAGGCAGGCACCATCCGGCAGTCGCACCACCTCGGTGACGCGCCCGACGACGCGCTTGATGACGGGATAGCCCCGACCGCAACTGCACGCGGCCAGGGGGCCTTCGGCGAGATCCTCAATTTCGTAGCGAAGGAAAGGCATCGAGAACTGGTTGAGCTTCGTAATGATGATCCGCTTGAGGTCCGACCCACCGGGATCATCGACCAACTCGACCAAGACGTCCTCGCAGTTGATGTGCAGGCCTTCATGGTGGTCGCATTCCATCGCAATCAGCCCTATCTCACGGGAACCGTAGCGGTCATAGACAGGGACGCCGAAGACCTGCGCGAGCTTGCGGCGCGAGATGTCGTCGAGCGTCTCGGCCGAACTTAGGACGGCCTTGCGGGGATAGGTCGGCCTGAGGCCGCAACGGTCAAGGAATGCGGCGAACTCCACCAGCGCGCTGGAGTAGCCGATGAATGCGGCTGGCTGGCAGCGGCTGAGGCGACGATGGGCCTTGAGCAGATCTTCCTCGCTCATCTGGAAGCAGTTGATGAAGATGCGGTTGGTGATCAGGCGCTGGATTCCTACCCGCAGGCTCTTCCCGCTGGTCGGCTCAAAGTCGCCAGCTCCCCACAGCAGGGCGATGGGGCTGGAGAGAGTCAATCCCGCAAGCGTCAGCGCCCACGATTCCGCGGCATTCTTTGCCCGCGTGACGGTGTCGTCGGACCAGAAGTGCAGCGGCTGGCCGGTCGAGCCGCCCGTGGCACAGGGGCGCAGCCTCTCGCTGGGAAAGTTCTCCGCCAAGAGTCTACGTCCCTCACGACGGATGATTTCCTTGGTCAGGATCGGAATCCCGGCCAAGTGTTCGGGCTTCTCGATACGCTCAGGAACCTTGCCGGCCTCGGCAAGCTCGCGATAGTAGGGCACATGGCCGATCACGTGGCCCAGCAATGCGTTGACTTTCGTTAGCTGGTGCTTCCAGATTTCTTCGGCGCTGTGCCAGTCGCCGCCCATTCGCTTGCGGGCAACGGCGGTCAGTGTCCCGATGTGTCCCTTCGGGCGCAGCTTGGGCCACAATGAATAGTACATCGAACTTGCCAGCCATCGAGGTACCTGGCAGATATGCATGACATGCTCCTAAAGCAACGCCATCGTCGCTCCAGTTGGCCGGTTCGACGCCGGGCTCATTTCATGTCGAAGTACGCCCGTAGCGATGCGGTCGTTTGCGGCCGGCAACGGCGGGCTCGGCCTCGCCGATCGAGGGGACAGACTGTGCATGGCAGTTCTCTACCGCGCGCTGCAGACAGACCGGCAGCAGAAGGATCCACCAAACGGCCTCCATGTAGAGCAGCGTCATCGTCATGAAGCATCCGACAAGCGAGCAAATGCTGGTGATGATGGCGTAGCTCGTGTAGACCACCTGCTCCTTGTAGGGCTCGGGCAGACGACCCGCTCTCTTCATCAGGCGCCTCATTGACCATACGCCGCTGCCGAGCAGCATCAGGACCGTGGCCATGCCCAGCAGGCCCAGTTCCGCCGTGCAGCGTATGAACGTGTTGTGCGCATCTCGTCCGGGGTGCTGACGGGCGTACTTTCCGATGAACTGGTAGAAGTTCCCCGGGCCCACGCCAAGGGGGTTGTCGGCGATCATCGCCAGGCCCCCTTTCCATATCGCGACTCGGGATTCCGCCGAACTGTCACGAGTGTCCTCGGAACGCGTGATTGTGCTCATCCGGTCCCTGAACTGTTGATCTGTGAGGTAGTAGAGACCACTCCCGGCAACGATAAGGCTTATGAGTATTCGCACCCTGTACTTCTTTGGGGCCATTATCACCGCCGCTACGGCGCCGAAGGCCAAGCCGACAAAGGCACCGCGACTGCGCGTCAGGACGATCGTGTTGGCCGCGAATGCGCCGGCGACCGTACAGAGCGCCTTGCCCAGCCATCGGCTGGAAAGAAACTTTACAGCGATGAACGGAAACAGGGCCACCAGATACGCAGCCAGTCCGTTGGCCTCGCGGAAGTCCGACCCGCCGACCCTCTCGATTCGCCCTCGTGCAAATTGACGCAGTGGCGTGTCGTACGCCTGGAGCCCGAGGATCAGCGCACCGATGACCAACACCCAGAGAACCTGGTCGACCTTCCTGAAACTCGTTGCGATATGTGATAACATCAGCCCGAATACGATGATCTTCGTAAACTTCACCGAGGGATGGTCGACGACGTCCCGCCCGATCGTCTCCGGTCCAAGGATCACCAGCAGCCAGACCAGTCCCACCAGTAACAGACAGAGCTTCTCCTGTCTAGCCACGGCCGACTTGCCGAAGGCGCGCTTCCGCCAGTTCAGCGCGATCCCCAGTCCCGTCGCAACGGCCAGCACAAGGGAGTACCGAATGCCTAGACCTCGAAGAGGCTGGAACCACCAATAGACCTGACCGAGCGTGTAGTGCGTCATGTATCCGCAGACGCCAAGCATCGGCACAAAGGCCGCGCCTAGACTGCAGATGGCAAATGCTCCCAAGTATGCAATGCCTGTTATAGACATGACTTCATCGCTCTCGTCAGGGGATCTCTCACAAAGCTCTCGTACATGTTTGCAGGCCGCCACAGGTCAGGGCCTCTAGTTCCCGGACCTCGGCCACCATTCTCTCCTGCCACGTCCATAGGTCTTCGGCGCGACGCCGCTGGGCCTGCTTCATCTTCTCGGCCAGGACCCGGTCACTGCAGGCCCGGGACAGGTATCGCCCGAGAGCCTCTACGTCTTGCTTGTCAGCCAGCAGGGCGTTGACTTCGTGTTCCAGCAGGTCACCGGTGGAAGAATCTACCACAGAGACGATCGGCAGGGCAGCGCACATGGCCTCATACAGGGGGTTGCATCGGTTCGTAACGTCGTTGGTAATCATGAATACATCGGCCAGGTTCATCAAGGACCAGATGTCGTCGTGGGCCACGGCGCCGAGCCAGATGACCTCGTTTTCGAGGCCCAATTCCATCGAGAGCGCCCGGAGTCGCTGTCGCTCGGCCCCGTCGCCGGCTACCAGCAACTGGCAATCACAACCGCGTTTGCGACAGCCGGCAAGGGCATGGAGCATTCGGTCAATGCGTTTCCAACTGCTCAGTCTCGAGCAGGAGACGGCCCATTTGCTGTCGGCACGCAGGCCGGCGGCGCCGAAGCGATCGACAAGTTCCTGTCGAGTCGCCTCCGGCGGTTTGGGCGGCAGGTCAACGCCATTCTGCCAGAAACGGAATCGGTCCAGGTCGATTCGCAGCGCCCGAGCAACTTTGTCGCCCCGCGTACCGTCGTTGGCGCAGATCAGGAGGCGATGGGGGACGAGATATCCCGCCGCCGCCACGGGATATCGAAGCCATACGAACGGTCGCTTCATCAGATCGGCCAAGAACGTCCCATAGAGTCTCGTCACATTGGGCACACGAAAGACCTTTGCGCACAGCCATCCCGCGGCCGCAGCATACTGGTTGTGGGCGTAGACGAGATCGAATTGTCGCCGGCTCCGGTACCGTACGCGCAGCGCGGTGAGGAAGAGGCTGACCGTGAGGAGAGCTGCGATTACGAGGTTCAGCGCCCAGCGTGCCACGTAGGGCATCTCCTCGCCTCCGCCCAGGCGCCGGGCGCCTACACGAAGGATCTTGATGAGCCTGAGCCAGGAACACCGGGTGAGATGGATTTCGAAGTCCTGATCCTTGTCGACCACGAAGGGCGTCGAGTCATCGGAGAACAGATCATAGTTCGGCAGAATCATGACGACCTCGTGTCCCGCGTCGACGTGGCCGCGAACCGTTTCGCGCAGCGAGGGCATGCCGCCCTTGCCTTTCATCGCCCAGATCCACAAGGCTGAAACATGCAGCATCCTCATTACTGGGACCTCACTTGCTGCCAAAGTCGGAAGTTGGCCGAGGCATCAACCACGGCAGATAAACTTGGCCGTAAGCCTTCAGGAACCGTCGTATTTCACGGCGGTTGACGTACGAGCCCGGCGTGTGGGGAACCTGGTAGACGACCTCTCCCACGTCGTTGGCCGCCGGCAGCCGAACCGGCGCAAACGCCGACAGCATTTCTCCCGGCCGGTCGCGAAAGATGATGTGCCCGTGATTGTGACTGCCGACCTCCAGACCGGCCTAAGCCGACGCTGCAATCAGGTCGCCACTGTGGACGTAGCGGCGAACACGGACGTAAACGAGGCGAACGGTCGGACCGTGTCGAACCAGGTCTGGAAATTGTCCCGCGGCCCGCCATTGGCGTCGCCGCTCAGTCCACCCCGTTCGGGAAGTACCGCTCGAACCACTGGGCCAGTGTGACATTGGCCGGATTGCAGAGGAAGAAGCGGCCGTCACGGTTGAAAGAGGCAAGGGCCAAGTCGCGCAGCAACCGGGGCAGAGCGGCGCGCCGGTTGAAGACCCAGGAGCGCCCCCGAAGCATCTTCCACAGACCCTCCCACAAGTACTGGCGTCTCTGGCCGTAGTAGTTGATCTCATCGGAGAAGTAATCGCGATGGTTGATCTCCTTGGTTGTGGGGATCCCGCGCAACTCTGGATACGCCCGGTCCAGAACGCGCAGGTGCATCTGGCCGTCCAGTTTGTGCTCCGGAGGGATACTCATGGCGAAATCGAAATAGTCATTGTCGGCGTAAGGATAGAAGCTCTCAGCCTTCTGCGAGACCAGTTTGAAAGCGAACAGCGAAATGGCCCTGGTTGTGCGCATAGCCAAATACGTGAACGAAATCAGGGCTGGGTGCCCTGCGAACGCCTGGAACTGGGCCCTGACGGCCTCGTAGAGGACGCGGCGATCCAAGTGCCGCGCAATGGACGGGTGGAATATCGGCGGCGTGTGTTCTTGCTCCACCACCTCGTGGGCCAACTCGTCAAGGCGGCCCGCCCTGGCCAGCCGGTAGACCCGTCGATTCAGGTACACGTCGGACAGGCAGACGTCGCCGAGAATCCCGTCGAAGTTGACGTGGGCCTCGCAGGGCAGGGCGTCCACAAGCGGCAGGATCCACTCGTGCAGGTCCACCTCGTAATCCACGAGGGCATGGGCACGGGGCCAATAGCAGGTCAGGAAGTCCTTCTTGGGAAGCGGAACATACACGTGCGGAATGCCCAGCGCCCGAGCCACGTGGTCGGCGAGCATCCTGTCCTGCTGCATAATCGGCTTGAAGCCCGTGGTGGTGTAAGCCGTAAACTCGACCTGCTGCCTCTTGAGTTCGGCGGCGATGTGCCGGGAGTCCTGCCCGCCGCTCAGCAACACGATGTGCCTGGCCGGCGATGCCTTCGAGCGGCGTTGGATGGCCTGCTGGAAAAACGCTACGCAGCCGTCCACGGCCTCGTCCACCGTCATGTTCTCACGCACCGACAGGTCCGCAAGCCGCCAATAGCGATCCAGGCGGACCTCGTTGTTTTCGAAGGTCAGAACGCAGGCCGACGGAAGGCGGAAGATGCCCTCGAACAATGTCTCCTCGCCCAGCAGATGGCCGAAATGGAGGAACGTGTTGACAGCGCGCCAATTCACCCGTAGTGGGGGCAGGCCCGTCGCCAGGATGGCCCTGAGATCCGAGGCGAAGGCCAACACGCCTCGGGGCGCGTCGTGATAGTAATAAAGCGGACTGAACCCATAACGGTCGCCCGCCAGCAGAAGTGTGCGGCGGGCGGCGTCCCAAACGGCCAGCGAGAAGTTGCCGTTAATACCTCGAAGTGCCTGGGCCTCCCTTCGGCGGATCCAATGCAAGAGAAACTCGCCATCGTTGGCAGACCACTGAAACGCGACGCCTTCTTCCTGGAGCGACCGGCGGTGGGCGCCGTAGTCGAAAATCTTCCCGTTGAAAACAGCAACCGCTCCTGATGCGGGGTCGATTATGGGCTGCCGGTCGGTGTTGACTGCACCGATATTGAAGTGCCCCAACCCCGCCGGGCCGTTCGACCAGACCTCTCGGCGCAGGTAGCACGAGTGCCACGACGCCTCGTACATCCGATCGAGCAGCGCCGGCACTCGAACGTCCGGGTCGTCGGATAACAGACCGCAGATCTTGGTCATACCGGAGCCCCCCTCGCCGCCCAATCGGCCAACAAAGCCAACCCGCGGAAATCGATTATCGACAGCATACCCCAAGGGGGGAGAACGATTCGGCACCGGACGTTGCCATCCAACCGGCAGTGAGGCAGTCCCAACGAGACCGTCCCGCGGACGCCTACTAAGCGAACTGGAGTTGGTTCACGCACGGGCGGCTGACTCACGCGGACTCTCCTCTACTTTCACGTCCTCCTCCCGGTCAGGGCAGCCTGCCGGACGCAGCCCCTCTTCGTATCGCTTCTTCAACTCCGTGTTGGCCCAACAGAAGATCATGTCGCTCGCTTGCGTGTGCAGAAGCTTCCCGAGACGGTCCGCGAGCCCCAGCCTGCGGAACACATTGGCGTACACCAGCCCGTTCACAACAGTTGCCCGCCGCAAAGCCCAAACTTGATGTGATGTGGGCGAGAAGACGCCCTGCTTGTGCAGATAGGCAGTGAAGTTCTGCTCGACTTCGGGTGAATATGGCCAAAGGAAAGCTGCCTCGTGCGAGGTGTTCATCTTTCGCATTCCGAAGGCCTCTCTGGGAACGCCAGCCTCTTCAGCGATGCGGCGGGGAATGGGCCGGTCATAATCATTATGCAATGTCCAGGGCTCCATCTCCTCGGAGAAACTGAGCGTCTGCAGCTCACGGTAATGCCGCATCCCCCAAAATGGTGGTGGACAATGGAAGATCCCCCTGAATAGTCGAAACTCGGCCAGCCCTAGGTCTGAGGGGATCGTGCCGGCCAACGGATCGGAATAGACGCGTCGCCCGCAACTCCATACCTTGTCGCCATAGCTCCCCGTGAGAAAGAGACTCAAAGGTCTCGGGTAGTCGAACAGAGTCCAGTTCATGAGCCCGGGACGGCCGGATGCCGCCCAGATGGTCTCCTCCAGCGCATAACGCTTGGCAACACGCGGATAGCTCTTACACGATAGCCCCAAATGCCGGGCGATGTCGGTGCCCGAGTCCGAGCCTCGCCACAGACTTCTGGATCGGCGGATCGTGGCCGCTCTAGTACAGCCGAGCCACTTGGCTATGACCGCAGACGCAACCGAATCGTATCCGCGCGAAAGCGTGGTGAATGGCTCGACAGTCGTGTGCCGGCGCTGGTCCCTGATATTGCGTGACAGCGCCTCTGCCGTGTCGTGCAGAAAACACTGATAATGCGAGAAGTCCGAGAAGCGGGGGGCCGTATCCGGTTTCTGCAATTCGACGAGACGTTGACCGTCATAGACCAGATTGTCGTAGTATACTACAGACACCTCTTCCGCGTCTGTCAACAGTAGCCGCTTATAGTCGCGCAGGCCTCCGCATATGGTAGTCAGGTCTGCCGCGTAGCCTGTGTAGTCATAACGGAGGGAAAGCCCCGCGATGGCCAGGAGCCCCGGCAACGAATTCGCCACATACCACAGATCGCCACGCTGAACGAACCATAATCTATCCAGTGTCGTACCTGAAGACACGAACACTACAGAATCACCGCGGCAACGGATGCCGCTGCCGAAAACCAGGTCCGTCCGGTCGAAATCGCCGCACTCGTACTGCCCCGCCCAAACGGCCTCGACGCACCAATCCCGTGTGGTCTCGACACAGGGCCCGTGGTGAACAGTGATCGTATCAGCGCGGTGCGGGAACCTCGCCACCCATGCCAATTTCGGCCAGGCGGGAACTAGTTTGGGATCCAATTTCATGGCCAGTTCCTCTGGGCGCCCAGCGTTTGCTCCCCTTGCAGAAACATCTCGGCATTAGATGCGGTTAGCCGGCCTTCCATTATCCACCGCCACGCCTGCCAGTAGAACAGCATCCTGCGACCCAGCCGCGCCGGCCAACTGTAAGGAGGTCCCGCCTTCTGAAGAGTGCGAACAGTGTCTGCATCGAGATCCGGGTGGTCCGGGGGAATGAGTAGAACAACCGCATCAAGCAGTTTATTGCGTTCCTTCTCCGCCTCCGGAATCAGGCCCGACCTGCTGAACGTTGGGCCGACGACCGGCAGCCGCGGCAGACGCCGCCAGTGATAGCGGCACCATGCACCCAGGGAGTTCAGCCTGCCCCGAGACCACAACCCTGGCGTAAACGCCCTGTGGCTCAGCAGCTTGGCTCCCGAGCAGACTGGCACGCTGAGGGCCTCGGGGAGGTGCTGCATGAAGAGCCTTAGGTACAGTTTCTTGTGCGAGGTTACGCTCAGCGGAATGCTGCCAGCCAGGTCCCAGAGGTCTTTGCTCAAGCCGGGGGTGAAGGGCAGCGCGTCGTTCGCATACACCGTAAGCGGACTGAGGGCCAGAAAGCCACGCATCTGGTTTGCCATCTGAAACCTTGCTGTGCCGAAATCGTCGTCGGTGTATTTGCCCATTTCGCGCGCCAGCAACTGCCTGAAAGTTTCGTACATGGCCTGGCCGAGGGGATGAGAAAAAACGGACAAGGTGGCCTGCCAATGCAATGAATCCCGGTCTTTGCACCTGTCTGCAAGATATGTCGCAAAGCCCCCGGGAAGCGGATACCCAGGGGCGAAGGCAAATCCCGGCCCAAGTCCATCCCACACGGCCTTCATCTCAGGCTTTATCTGCTCTGAGAGATAAGTGCTCATGTGCAGGACCATACTCGGTATGGCTACCTCATCTGCCACCAGGTACCGAAGATAGGAAGGCGACGAGTAGTAATCCCTGGAAGGAAAGATCCGTTCGACATTATGACACTTGAGCTTCCTGGCGATTCTCACGGCGAACTTTCCATCAACGCCGAAACCTTGTTCCGGGTGCGTCAGAACGAGCGCTCTACAGTCGATGTTGAGACGCCTCAGTAGAGTCAGAATCAATCGCGAATCGAAACCTCCACTCAGCAGGACGGTCCCTGACCGACAGTGGGATGCGTAGCATTCGATCTCGTGCCGCATGATCCCCAGCATCTCGCCAGTATCAACGTCCTCCAGCTTCATCTCGCGTCTTGGCTCAGGCAAGGACCAGTATACTGAGGATTCAAGAGATCCTGCTGCAGGGCCATAGACCATGACGGTTGCCGGTTCCAAGCGCTTCACGCCGGCCAGTTGCGTATGGTCTGCGATATTGAATCCCAGCGAGACAAACGCCCCCCAGCCGGCAAGGCCCATTTCGACGTCGATTAGGCCGCTTGCGGGAAATGCCTTCAGTTCGGTTGCTAGAAGCAACAGGCCGTCGCGTTCGGCGATGTATAGCGGCTGCATGCCGAGACTGTCGGTAACGATGACCAACTTCTGATTCCCTGCATCCCAGAAAATGGCAGCAAAGGCGCCGTCCAAAGATCGCAAGGAATTCGAGGCTTTATGGAAGTCGCTCGTCAGAATGTCCTGGAGTCTGGAATCCAGAGATCCGTGCAGATCAATGGGCACGCCGGCAATCATCAACACGTTTCCGCGGGGGTCCTCTCTCAGCAGTGGGATAGACGAAAAGCGGTCGGACGCAACCACGCAGCCGATTGCGCCGTTGCCGACTGAAAAAGTCTTGCAGCCTTGCAGTTCAGAGAGGCATTGGGCTTGTGTCATTTTGCGCACTATATCTGCGTGGTCCTCGACACTCGGGCCAAAGCAAACAGCTGTCTTCATCTTGATCCTCCCAGCCGGGGCGCAAGCCTGCTCAACAGACGCCTCCTATCATCCTCAGGGACAAGCACCACTGCAGCGATGGGTACGTAGCCAGCAATCGCCAAGCCTACCTGAACTGCAAACATCGTCCAGGAATCGGCCACGATGAGATAACGGACGAGCAGGCATATTCCCGCGAACGCGCCGCCGGCAAGCACGCCGGGGGCGACGGCGCGGAGAAGGAAACTGCGCACGGGGATGCTGGCTATCTTGCATGCATACCACGGCAGAACGAGGGTCGACACCAGCAGCCGGGCCACGAGCGTTCCGGCGGCGACACCCACCAGGCCCCACTCGAGCACAAGCACAAACAGCAGAGAGAGGGAAAGGTTCGCGGCCGCCTCCGCCATTCCGATTGCAGCCTTGGCACGCACATGACCCATCGCCGCCAGCAGTTCGCCGGCGCCGATCATCGGCAACGTCAACAGCTTCGAGCCTGCGAGCACTCCCATCACCAGGGCCGCCTGATTGACCGCGTCCATGGCGAACTTGCCCGGCTCGAACATCCACAACCTGATGAACGGCTTGGCAAAGATGATGAATCCAACGTACGCCAACAGTCCAAGAATCATCGCCAGCCTTACCTGCCTCATGAACAGCCATCTCGCCGAACCGATCTCGCCTCTGGCCACCGCCCGCTGTACCGGCGGAAAGAACGTGCTGCCTATTATCCCCATCAAGCCGGCCGAGTAGTAGATAAGCATCGCACCCACGGAATAGGTTGTCACCGACGACGTGCTTATTGCGACACCGATAACGATCAGGTCTGTCTGCCCGATAATCTTGCCCGTCACAGCCGACAGGAAAGCGAAGAAGCCATAGCCGAACAGCTCGCGCAGTCGCCTGCGGGTGAAGAGAAGCGGCAAGGCCCTTAGCCGGGGATAAATCACGCGGGCAAGCATCCAGTTACCTACCAGCCCCAGGAGATTACAGACCACAGCGACGAGCGCCAGCCCCCAGAGACCGTATCCCCAGCGAAGGACGGCAACCGTTCCTACGGCGCGAAACGCGAGCATGCCAAGGTCAACGCCGCAAGCCACGTCAAAGCGATCGTGTGCCTTCAGGACGCTTGAGAACACTACCCGCACGGCGGTCAGCCACATGTTTGCCGCCATCAGGGGCAGCAACAGGCTTACCGACCTGTGATATTGGGCCGGAACATCTCTGAACAGCAACGGAAACGCCTGCCCCAACACCATTCCGGCGCCTAGCATTACTACGCCGATCAACGAGAACACGCCCAGGCCGGCCCGAATGGTCTCATTGACAGCGTCATGGTCTTCCTTGCCCAGGTAGAGGCACACGTGCCTGCCCACACTCGCCCTGACGCCAAGGTCCAGCATCCCCATGTAGCCGGTCAGAACGTTCAGCAGGCCCCAGATACCGTACTGGACCGTTCCCAGCGTATGGATCACGAGGGGAGAAAGGAACAGCAGCACGATCATGCCAGCGCCATAGCCAATCCAGTTGACGGCGAGGTTCCGGGCATATACTCGTGCCTTGCTCACGTGCACGCTCCCGGACTTGTAGCGTTCAGTCGGTCTTGGATCGCGTGCACTTTTGCCGGCCAAGCTTCAGCAGACATCTCCCGCGCGCGCATCTCACGTTCGCTCGGGGCGCACATCAAAACAGCATCAAGGGCCAGTGCGAATGCGGATGGAGAGTCGGCGGTTGAGATCAGCCGGCTGTACCGCTGGACTTCCAACATGGGTGTCGACACGACAGGCAGGCCGGCGGCGAGATACTCGCGTAGTTTGATCGGGTTAACCGCGCGGGTCAACTCGTTGACCTTGAACGGGATCAGGCCGACGTCGAACTGTCTGCAGTAGGCGGGCAGGTCGGCGTATGGTCTGCGGCCGAGGAAGTGGATGTTAGGAATCGGGCGGTACTTGGCCAAGTCGACGCTTGAGTCGGCGTCGCCGATCATCACGATGTGCCAATCCGGGCGCATGCGAGCGATCTCCGCCAAGAGGTCCAGATCCACCCAGTCGCGGATCAGGCCGAAAAAGCCCAGCCTCGGGTGCGGGATGTCGGCTATGTCCCCGGGCGTGGGCAGGTTGTTTGTGACGGCCTTCGAGAAATGCTCGTAATCCACGCCGTGAGGGACCAGGATGGTGTTCGGATTCCAGGGCTCCTTGGCCTTCTGCAACACCATCGAAGTGGTTACGACCAGGTCGGCCCGGCGGCAGAGATCCTCCTCGTCGCGGAGGACTTGCTGGCGGTCGTAACCGGTGAACGACGCGTGGTCATCGACGCAGTAGTAGACGGTTTTTTCCTCTCCGAAGTGGCCCAGCGCGTAGGCCACATCGGGCGTGAACGACCAGATCTGAAGTGGGCCCCGTCGCAGCCGGTCCATGGCTCTGCGGATCTGGCAGAGAAGCAACTCGCGGTTTACCCTCCTGGCCCAGGCAAAGCCAGGCAGAGGCACGACGAGCGGCGTCAGGACATAGAGATTCCTCCTCGGGCTGCGCAGGCCGCAGAGCACCTCCCCGAGCTTACGCGCAATGTGGATCGCGTCCGAGGAGCTTGGCGTGGGCGCCCGGGAGGCGTGGTAGTTCACCCACAGAACGGTGTTCCGCTCGGCCAGCACGTGCATAACGTGATGCTTGCTAGTCGGCGGGGCATCATAGCCGCTTGCGAAACACAGTATTGTCCGCCCTTCAATCATCCGGACTTACGCTTGTCCAGGGCCAATCTGACTATCCTACCATGAAAAGACATGACTGCCTCAGAACTATTGCATACAGACGTAGTTAAGGCACACCCTGGATCGAGGGCATCGAGTTGCAGCGTGTCCGCTGCGACACGAATGCCCGCGCGAATTCGACAATTACACCGAAGAAAGCGCACGCCAAGGCGGCTGCATAAATAAGCGCCACTGCCCGGATCGTCTTTCTGGACGTTTCGGTCACTGCCCAATTTCCTCACCAGTTTCTCGCCAAATGCTGCCGGTCAGCCCTGTCCGGGCGGCTTTCGCCGAGCCCTACGACGTCGGTGCCAGTTCCGGTCTGGCAGAGCCTCCTGCAAAGCGTCACCAGCGAATCCATGCGGCCGGCCCAGGTGTATCTGTCCTGAACGTGTCTTCGTGCCCTTTTACCCAGTTCTCTCCTGAAGTCATCATTCGTAATTAAGTTCAGAATATGTTCTTGCCATTCGGCCGGCGAATCGGCCTGCACGACATGCTTGCCGTCTTCTGCATCCAACCCCTCAAGTGCAACCGGGGAGGTCACAACCGCCCTTTCCATCGCCATGGCTTCGAGAATCTTATTCTGAATGCCCCTGGCGATCTGAAGTGGGCAGATGGCGACACTTGCGGCGGCCAGAAACGGCCTGACATCCGGCACGGCGCCGGTAACCGTGATGCCTGCAGTCTCGGCAAGCCGCTGCACGGCCGGGGCCGGGTCACGTCCGACGATGGTGAACGTCAGTTTCGGCACGCGCTGCTTTAGTCCCTGCCAAACTTGACGCGCAAACCAACACACTCCCTCAACATTCGGCCGATAGTCCATCGTCCCGGTAAAGACCAGGCTCGCGGGGCCCAAGTCGATCGGCTCGACGAGGCCGGGGGCGAAGAAGTCAGCATCCACGCCGTTGGCGACGGCGACCACATGTTCTCTGCCTGCACCGAGTGCTGCGACCTCTACCTCACTTACAAGCAGAACGGCATCGCATTTCCTGACGGCCTTTTCTTCCAGGCGACAGACGGCTTGCGCCTCGCGGCGGTAGAGCCAGCTCTTCGGCCAGAACGAAGCTTCGGCGTAACTAGCCCACTTGGCGCTGTCAACGTCCACCATGTCGATCACACGGGCGGGGGCGGAAATGGCCAGGGCATAGGGCAGCGTGCCAGATGAATACGCAAAGACCAGATCGAATGGCTCCTGGTGGGATTCGGCTATCAGGAGCCTTCGCATCCTGGAGGAATGGAAATAACCCTCTGTGACGGACCGGCCTCTTGCCATACACCAGGCACCGCGGAGAAACCCGATCTTGCCGCCGGCGGGGGCAAGAATCACCTTATCGCACATCCCCTCCAGCAGCAAGGCCACCTCGTGATGCGACCTGTCGTGCGCCAGGGCAGCCAGCGTCACACGGAAGTGCTTTGAGAGGGCTTCTATCTCGTGAAACGCCCGCACGCGATCCCCCTTGTCGGGCGGATACGGCACACGATGTGAGATGAATAGAAGACGTCTAATGGCCTCACTCCCCTTACCCACTGCTGACGAGCCTGTTGTCCTCGACAGTGTGTCTGCCATCCCACCTCTTGGGATATCTCAAATGAACTGGAAAGATGTGGCGGATGCGAGCGAGAACTTGCCATAGAAACAACGCCGCTACTGGCAACAACCCGCCCATAAACACCCTTCTCTACTCGGTAGGCTCCAGAAGATCCGCTCCGATCTCCATGGCAGCGCCCTGGCCAAACATGCTGATTTCAAGCACAAGGCATGCAACCTTGTCGCGCCGGATTACGACTCCTTCCAAGCCCTTGAATACGCCAGACCTGATACGGCAACGCTGCCCCACTGCCGCAAAGGGGTATGGGTCCAGTTGGGCCTTCCCCAGCAATGCCTTCTCAATTGCAACGAGTTCACAGGTCAGCTTCTGCTGATCCGGGACCTCGATGATCCCGCACAAGCGATTGGTTCTCACTGCTCCAGCGCGATCCGCTTCATCGCCGCGAAAGAACACGTATGAGGCAAAAAGCGGCAACAACCCCCGTCGTTTCCTGCCGCCGGAAACTCGCACTCGCTCAATCATCGGCAGGAAGTATCTGATACCACTACGAAGCAGGTCCCAAGCAAAGGCCTTCTCGCAGCGGGGCCTCGTGTGCCCGACCCACCATTGGCCGCAAAGCTCGGCGAGCGATTGCACTTCCGGGGACAGGATAGGAGGGTTTTCCCATAGCTTCAACATTCTGCGAGTACTCCGATTCAACCCAGACTCCGTCCCCGTCGGTGCACGCGAAAAGCTTCAACTCGCGCCACCGCTTCGACACGCAGCCTCGCCTCTTAACATCACAACGACTTCTGCCTCAAGATGCGCCTCAAGTTGTACGCACTCAGCGGCCATCTCTCACACGATTCACTTTGGCTGCTTCTGATGAAGGCCACCAAAACATGATCATGAATACCGATACAGATAGTTCGGTATGTAATACTTCTGATGCGTCAGGACGATCCCGGTAACCTTGACGTTCGCCGCGTGCAGCAGACGGATGGCCTTGTCCACAGATTCCCGCCGCGTCCTGTTCATGCGCACCACGAGCAGTGCTTCCCCGATTACCCGGCCCAGGATTCCGGCGTCCGAGATCTTGTTCACGGGCGGTGTGTCGAAGATCACGTGGTCATATTCGTGGCGCAGTTCCGCAACGACTTCGTCGAGTTCCGGCCGACCCACCAGTTCGCCGACCTCGGACGCTTTTGTCTTTCCGGCAGGCAGGAAGAAAAGGTTCGGATAGCACGTGGGCTGAAGGCACTCGGCTAGGCCCTTGGTCCCGCGGAGCAGATCAACCATACCAGGGACCGCGCGCGTATTGAGCAGCTGGGCCATTCTGCTCTTTCGCAGGTCGCAGTCCACAACGATCGTCCGGGAATCCACGCGCTCAGCCATCACCAGTGCCAGATTCGCGCACGTCACCGTCTTGCCCTCTCCCGCATCCGAGGAGGTCACGAGGCAACAGAAGCGATTGTCCGAGCAACGCGCCAGCAGGCTTGTCCGCAGCGCACGGTAGTCCTCCGAAATAGCCGCCCCCCGATCGTGGTGTGCAATCAGCAGTTCCGAATACTGGCCATCGGTGCTCACGCTCGCGATTGTCGGCACTGCGCTCTCGCCGCCCGAGAGCTTGTATTCGGAACCGTCCTGGGTCTCTTTCCGGGTGCCAAGCGCCTCTCGGCCCTGCTCGGCCAGTTCAGTTTTTCGCTTCTTCATCGCGTCCCATACGTTTGCCACAGTTCATCCCTATTCTGGTACCGAAATCTCATGTATGCTCGGGTACTTGATCGACTGCTCGGACATCCGCAATCCCCAGCAGGTCATGTCCTTGAGAACGCCCGCGATAATGGACCTGTCGATACAGCCGACGCCCCTGGCATATCCGACCAGCAGCGCGTTGTCGCACAGGATATTGATAAGTCGCGGAGTCCCGTCCGTTGCCGCGTGTATCTCCGCCTTGGCTTCAGCCGCAAACTCTGCCAGGCAGCCATCACTGGCCGCGACCTTTATCCGATGGTCGATATATGTGGCAGTATCCTCAGCGGACAGATGGCCGAGGTGATAGCTCAGGACGATCCGCTGCCGCAGAGGCTCCCACTTGGCCTGCTGGAGTTTCTCCAGCAGGTTTGGCTGACCGATCAGGACGATCTGTATAAGCCTCTGGCCGTCCAGTTCCCAATTCCACAGCAGCCGGATCTCCTCCAGGGCGGCGGCGGGCAGGTCCTGGCACTCATCGATGATCAGGGCCACCAGGCGACCCCGTCGGCAGAGGCGGGCCAGATGCTCTTCCAGCTCTTCCAGAAGCCCCAGCTTGTCCGCCGAGATGCGCACATTGACGCCTGTCCGGGCCGCCATGGCCCTTATGAGCTGTTTGCCCGACTGGGGTGGATTCCGCACCGTCACCGTCAGGCAACCCGGACCGAGACGCAACCCAAGCATGTTTCCGATAAACGTCTTGCCCGCGCCGACTTCGCCAGTGATCAGCACCATGCCCTTGCGCTGTTGGACGGTGTACATCATGTTAGCCAGGGCCTCTGCATGGACCGAACTTTCGTAGAAGAACTTCTCATCACACGTGATCGAGAAGGGGTACTCTTTCAATTTATAGAAGTCCAAATACATCCGCAATCTCTCAGGGCGACATCGCCCTCGCAAAGTCTAGCCACTGCTTGTATTTGTCCGGATACTGCAGCCAAAGCACCACGCTCCACATGCACAACGACAGACAGCCCAGAGCGATAATTGCCACGATCGGGATGACAATCCAGCGCCTTATGCGGCTCGTGAGCCGCTCACGGCGGGAGACGATTCGGCCTATCACTCCGTAAACAGGCAGGTCAAAGTGTCGCATCGCATCTTCGGTCGTCGTAATGGAACGGTCGAGGAAGTTAAAAAGAAATACCAACCCGCCGCCGAACGCCAGTCCGCCAAAGATGGCCCCGCCCAGCACCGTCCGCAGCGTCGGAGACGACGGCCGATATTGCTCCCGGGCGGCCCATACCTCCTCCTTTTGCTGCTTTCTTCTGTCAATTTCGGCCTCCATGGCCAGCTCAACGTCACTAAGACTCTTCTTGAATATTGCAAGTTCTTTTCGTACCTCGGCGGCTTCGTCAAGCTTTTGTTTGTATTGCCGCCGAATGGGAACGAATTTCTCGTCTTTGAGTGTCCGGAGCTCTCTTGCTTCCCGCTCAAGACCCTTGATTTCTTCAGCGATCGAATTCTTCCGTGCCATGGCCTGGTCCATGCTGATGTGGAACTGCAATTGATTGGCGCCGGCGCGAGGACCTGGCTCATACACCCTCTCCACCTCGATCCACTTTGAGGTCCCCTCAATGTGCTTCTCGAGCTGGGCGATCTTCTCCCGCAATGTGGCTACCGTCGGATGCTTTCCCGTCATGCGGTTCAGCGTGATTGCATCGCCCAACCTCTCCCTATACTCTCGCAGCTGGTCCTCAAGCCGCTGCAGTTCGGGATTGAGGCCTGTTACCAGGGTCGATGGCCCGGTCGTGGTTTGACCGAGAGCATTCAGCCTCGCCAGCATTAGTTCCACGATTTCCAGCTGAACACGAAGGTTATCACACCTCTGTTGCTTTTCGCGGATGCGTTGTTCGAGCTCATCGCTCCCCACCAGCACTAGCTCGGGATACTCACGCTCGAGTTCAAGCAGATCTCCCATCAGGGCACTGAGGCGGTTCTCCTTACGGTCCGCTTTCTTCTCGAGAAATGCCTTTTTATCCTGCAAATCCTCAATGATCCCCGCAAAGACCTTTTCGCGATAATTCCTCACCAACGCGTTTGGGATTTCTCGGGTCAATTTCGGGTCTTCGTGGCTAAATTTGACCGAAACCACATCCATATGCCTGCTACCGACGGGCCAGCCGATTTCAATGTTCTTCCTCACCTCGTTGACGATCTGTTGTTTCCCCGCTTGCCCGGGCGGCGCCAACCTGGTCGGATCATCTGGGTCGCGCGGCAGGCCCCTGAAAAGTCCCAGCTCCTCAAGAACCCTTTCCACGGCCTCCCGGCCGGTAAACTCACGATGCAGCTTGAGCTTCATCTCCTGCATGTATGGCTCACTGGCTTCAGACAGACCCAGGTCGGCAGTCATGCCCCGGCGCCGTTCAAAGAAGGCCGTGCCGTTATACTTCACCCCAACGAAGCGCTGCGCCCCCACCAGCCAGGCAATCGCAAACAGCGCTGCGCCCAGCGCAAAGACGAATCTTCTGCGGAAGAATATTCGCAGAATATCTCGTGGCGTCTTCTTGCCTTCCCTCTCAGCCATCACAATCCCTGCATGTCACGGTGCCACTGCCGTCGCTGCGCCAGCGGGTACCCGGTACGGTCACCGTCTCCGCAACCGGTCTGATCGGAAACAGGAGGTTCTGAATCCCCAGCCCAGGCTCCCTAACGACACGGGCGAGGGCATTCCGACTCGTCAATTCATAGAGCAACGCGCCGCGAGGGGCCTGCTTGGCCACCGACTCCCGGGCGCGTCTTTCGCTTCCAACTATCTCGAACGCGCCTTTCACGTCCACACCAAGTTAATCATCTGACTATGAGAGTGTCCCTGCCCACCGCCGTATCCCTGATCTGGCGAACCATCTCTCTGTAGTCGCCAAGCCCATCGCCCGCCGCGCGGAACGGGGAAAAGAATGTTTCAATCGCCAGGGCAGCCCGCGCGAACGGGTTCGGCTGAACGTAAATCACGTCATTCGGCATTAGAAATATATTGTTCGTCATGTCCCCGGAACGCACCATCGCCATCAGGTTAACGGTGAGTTTCTTGGGGGAATTGTCCTGGGACCGTTCGTGCACGCCGGTGAGAGCGTAACTGCGCGATGGCTGCGTTGTCGCCTGCCCACCTTCATGGGGTTCGCTCCCGCGCAGGACCATTATGCGCTCCGGCCAAGCCAGGCGTGTTGGATAAGCCTTTGCCAAGGCATCTAGCAACGTGTCTCGCCCTGTCCAGGGCATGGGCCCGGGTTGGCTGACCTGGCCAAACACATAGAATCGCTGCGAGTTATATCCCACCACCTGCACGGTCGCGTCAACCTGCTCATAATAGTCGCTTGCTGCGTCGGTCAGGGCCTTCTCGATCTCCTTGGGCGTCTTGCCCGCAGCATACACTTCCCCAAGCAGCGGAAGGTTGATCTTTCCGTCCGGACGAACTTGCTGCGTCGCGCCGTCAATCTCCGGCACGTGGAGCGAGCTGATGGAGATCACGTCCGGAGGGTAAACGCGGTACTCCACGCCGGAAACAACTTGCCGGGGCTTCAGAAGAAACGCCTCCACTTCTTTCGGATTGTAACAGCCGGACGTCAGAAGCCCGACCAGTATAACCCATATTGCCGGGCGAACGCACCGGATTCTCGTCGTTATGGTTGTTCTGTACCGCATTGTTCGCCTTTCCTAGCCCAGTCCATAAAGCAAGTCCTCCATTATATCATGGCCCCCCGGTAAGGGAAAGCCCAAAAACCTCTCAACCGCTCCCCCCTCCCCACCACGCCCGCCTTCACCCAACAGAGTATCGGCGCCTGATGCAGCTTACCTTTAATGCGGCTCTCATCCGAAAGAGTTGGTTGTTTTTCGTTCATGGTCATTGCCTGGGAGGGCTTGTTTGATCTTCATGCCGAACTAGACCAGGTCGTGGAATCCGTAGGTCTTCCTCTTGATTACTTGGATCTTGTTGTTGATGCCTTCCAGTGGGCCGGTGCCAATGGCGCAGTTGCAATGGTTCAGGATGCCATACTCAAAGCCTCGCAGCGTCTTGATGAACTGGCTTATCCAGTCGTTGTTCCCGCGGGCCGTAGGAGTATGTTTGCTTCACGTCGGTGGTTGAAGACTCGAGAAACCGGGCGACACTAAAGAACTTAAACCTCCGCAAAAGTCGCTGCAACTTGGCGTCAGTCTTGCCTAGATTCACCCGATGTCGCCAGCGGGCCAATCGGCCCATGGGGAGGATCGGTTGGTCAGGGTCGAGTTCCCAAGGATGCAGGTAGATCATGCCAGATTGGCCCAGCTTCCCAGCCTTGTCCAATGCCGCTGCGATCAGCCGAACCGGCAGGAAGCGAAGATATCCTCCTCCCCCGGTAGGCCAGTTCATCCCCATCACTCGCAGAGTCAATAGCGGTATTTCCAGGACTTCGCCACCACCAGGACCTCCCGCGCGGTGAATGAATCGCGGCGCATCCGGCACGCCGTAGCGATCGTGGTGAATCGGGAAGACCGACGAATCGTAGTGATAGCCTGTTTCGGACAACACGTCAATCGCCCAAGCGGTCTGGTGCGTTATGGAGAAGGTCGGAGCGCGGAACCCGACGACGGGCCTGCCGGAGATGTCCTCGAGTAGCTTGCGGCTATCCCGCAGCTCGCAGCGGAACTGCTCGGGCGTCTGGCGGTGGAGCATGACGTGATGCATGCCGTGGGATGCGACTTCGTGGCCAGCGTCGGCGATCATGCGTACCAGGTCGGGCTCGCGCCGCCCCAGCCAGCCCAGGATGAAAAACGTGGCAGAGGCACCGTGATCGGCCAGAAGCCGCAGAATACGTTCCACGCTTGGCGAGACGCGCCTCTCGAAAGAATCCCAGTGTTCCGGGCGCACTCTTGCGGCCGCGGCTTCGACGTGGAAATACTCTTCCACATCGAAGCTGAGCATGTGCGAGAGCTTAAGAGAAATGGCGCAGCTATCAGGCTGTTTTGACTGCGAGGTCACTCTTTGCGCCCGTCCATCTTGGCGAGAGCTTCGTTAGCCAACCTTGCCGACTTGGCCTCAGTGATAGTGAGCTCCTCTCCGCGGGCTTTTATGACCTCGGCAGTGCTGACGGCAGCCTCAAGATGCCAGCGGGACAGATCTGCGTTCCCTGCGTCGGTCTCTATCACCCCCAGATGGTAATGCACCTCCGGGGCTCTGGGCAAGCCCTTGATGGCTCGTCGGACTTCCAGTCGGGCCTGCTCTTTCTGTCCCAACAGAAAGGATATCCATCCTTTTGTATCGCGGAAGTAGGCAGACTGCGGAGCCGCCTCAAGGGCGGCCCCCACCCACTGCAACGCCTCGGTCAGCCGGGCCATGTCCTTGGGATACAGTTGAGACACAATGCTGGCCGCGTTGTTGGCCGCTACAGGATCACGCCTCGTTTCCCAAACCTTCAGGTACAGCGCCAACGCTTCATCGAGCTTCCCCCCCGATTCTGCAGCACCCGCCTGATTCAGGACCAACTGAGGATCGTCCTCCTCGACCTCGGCCACTTGGCGGTAGACCTCTGCGGCCTCTTCGTATTTCTTTTCGTGCATTAGCACAGAGGCTCGGACAGTCCGGATAAGGCTACAATCTTCAGGCCGCAGAATGCCCACTACCTCTTTCTGTGTGGCTATGTCCGGCTGAGCCTGAAAGACCAGCGTAGCTGCCCATTGACACCTCGGGCGGGCCCTCAATACCTTCATCGCCCACGACTTGCCTAGCTCTGCCAAGCCGAGATCGATTGCCATCGAGGCTTTCAATAGCTTTGCCGCCTCCGCGGCGACATTCGCCTGCTCGTCAGCGCAAGTTACTAGTTCCACAGCAGCGTCGCGATCAATGTTATGGTCTGTCCTGAAACCTGTCAGTTCAGCCTTGGCCCGCGACAGTCGCCCAGCGGCCAAGGCAACAAGTAGCTTGTAACGCAGCGATATCGTTCGAGGCTTCCTCATCTGGGCTAGGTCTCGCCCGATCTGGTCGATCCGGTCAGCCCACTTCTGGCTCGAAGCGGCATCGTCTTTCTGTACGGAAAGAATCAGACCGAGTATGGCATCGTAAGGATCCGCCTTGTCAACGCTCGGCAGCATCTTCGCAGCATAAGCGGGTTGATTATCCAAGCTCAACAGTATGGCCAAATACCTCCATCGTGCCGCTCCGGGCTGCTCGGCGATCCGGGCTGCAAGCTCCGACGCCGACTCCTGATCGTTTGCCGCAAGCATTGCCTGGAGGGCCAGATAGGATGCCCTTGGGGGCCTCGGCTTGTCCTGTGCGAGCCGACCGCTGAACGAACGAAAGGCTTTCACCGCCTCAGCTGGCTGGTCTACCCGAAGCAGGACCTCCATTTTCTTGATAAGGACGCGAACGTCACCAGGCTTGGCCTTTCCAAGCCGGCTTAGGATGGCCAGTCTTTCATCGTCTGTTTCCGCAAGCTCTGCCACCAACTGCTGAGCCGTAACATACTGTGGGGAGTACACCGAAACGCTCTCCAGCAGTTCCCTGGCGCGGTCTTTTTGCCCCACCCCGGCAAGAGTCTGCCCCATGGCAAGCTGAAGCCTCGGAACGCCTGTATATCCCTGCGTGGCAAGCTGCTGGAAACACTCGATGGATTGAGCGTAGAGACCCCAACGCGCAAACAACAGTCCTTGCTCAAACAGTGCCGTCACCTGACCCGTCTGACCTTGCTTTTCCATCAGTTTCAGCGCCGCTAGCGCCTCGTGGGGCTGCTGCTCCGCATCCAGTGCCGTTGCCAGAGTCACATACGTTCTGAAATTCCCGGGCTGAAGCTTAATCGCCTTTCGGAGCAGCGGGAACGCCTCCCTTGCCCTGCGGTCACTGGCAAGCGTCGCCGCCCTCACCAAGTACGAACTGGCATCATTGGGAAACAGGGCTTCCAATTGATCGCAAACAGTTAGTGCACTTTCGATCTGATTCATGCGCACGTATTGCTCGGCGATTCGGCGAAGCCCGGCACCGTCTCTTGTCTCGCTAGCTATGTTGCGCAACGGGCCTAGCAACTCCATCGCTTCCTTGCGACGGTTGGCCCTGATTAGAATGCTGACTTTTTCCGCCATAGCCCGTGCTTGCCAAGCCTGAGTCTCCGCCAACTCGTCCAGCTCGACAGCTGCCCGGTCTAGGTACCCCTTGGCCGCAAGCACTCGTGCACATAGCAGACGAGCCCGATTGCGAAGGAATTCGGGGGCCTCTCTCCTGCCCGCCAAGCGACCGTAGGCCTCAGCCGCACTATCCAAATCACCCAGGCGGACAAACAACCACCCCATCGTTAGATCGATCATACCTTGCCTTGCGCCGGGAATGGCGGCAAGGGCTCGTTCGACCTGCCGCGGGCTAAGCCCTTCGGACAAGACGCCGGCGATGCACTGGTAAGTGGGTTGCCACCACCACGGCGCAGCCTTCAACGCCGCCGAGAACTGCTCAAGAGATTCGTCTTTCTGCCCCTGGACCAGATACGCCTGCCCCAATAGAAACCGTAGGCGAAAGTCGTCCGGCGTCTTTTCCAGTCCGGCGAGGCATACCTCTACGCACTGCTCAGGCCGGTCGTTCCTGAGGTAGATCATCGCCTGCCACATCCCTGTGACCTTCGCGCCCCGAACCTGTTGAAGCGTTTGCTCGACGGGAACGTCTTCCCCCTCCAGAAGCTTCAGTTGAAGGCGCAACAGGTTCGCCTCCGCGTTTGTCGCGTCGATCTTCTCCAAGACGCTCTGGCACTGCTCCAAGTCGCCGCTGGCAAGCAGGGCTTCGGCAAGTGCGAGGCAATAATCGACATTCTGACCCGCCACCCGCACGGCGGCATGGAATTGCTCAATTGCCTGGAGGATCCGCCCTGAGTCCGCATAGAGTCGGCCGAGTTGAAAGTGGACGCCGGGATGATTCGGGGTTCGGGCAAGCTCGTCGCTCAGAAGCTTCTCTGCCTCGCCCGTTCGGTCGATCTCCATCATCGCCCGCGCTACGGCAAGACGACTCGTAGCCGTGGTAAACCCGCAATCAGCTGCTTTGAGCAAAGCCTGTCGTACCTTCACCCTCTCGCCCAAGAGCTCGTACCCCTCAGCAACGGCCATCAGCATCTCCGGAACGGCGGGGTAATCAGCGCTGGCCTTTTCCACAGCCGTTTTGGCCAGTTCCGGCTGATCACTGCGTATTGCTGCTTCCGCAAAAAGTCTGATAGCAGCTGGATCCTCGGGGTGTGCCCGGTAGTACTCTTGCGCATCAGCAAAGGCTTGATCGTAGAACCCCTCTTCCAGCAGGGACCTGGTAAGGTATCTGCGAGCAATGGCGTGGTCCGGATCGAGCTCCGTGACTGTACGCATGGCCTCGCGTGCCAGCTCTTTTTTCCCAGTTGCCAGCGCCGCTTGTGCATAGGCCAAATGAGCATCACGCCAGCCGGAATAGTCTGTTTTCAGCCCGAACAAGATGCGCTCTGCTTCGGCCGTGTTTCCCTGCTGCATAAGCACCCTAGCCCGAATGAACCGGGCCTGCCCTTGCCACGGATTGGCCTGGAGTACTTCGTTGCACAGTTGCTCGGCTCTTGCCGAGTCCCCAAGCCTGACCGCGGCCGCTGCACGGGCCAGTTTGATTTCTACTTCATCGGGATGCTCCTTCAACAAATCGTCCAGAAGCTGACACAGCTTGCCCAACTGCTCGCCCCGAGCCGCGGCATCCGCCTCGGGGTCCAGGTCATGCAGAGCAAGCTTCATTGCTGCAACCGGCGGCGGCGACTTTAGCGCCATAATCTCCTTGCTGGCGGCGGCAAGGGACTCCTCATCTCCTCGCTGGATACACAACTCGACGAGCGCCCGGGCAGGACGCGGACGGGAGGGATCCTCGCGAACTGCGTTCAGAAGCATCTTGATGGCTTGATCGGCTGCCTCATCCGATCCCACACTCGCTGCTTCAGCATCTTTTCGCTTAGCAGCGGCCAGCTGGCCAGCACCGGACGCTTCGGCAATCTTCGCTTCCTTCGCCAGATTCTCAGCCGCCGCACGCAAGGCGACGGCGTTTCTATGATGATTGAGGCCAATGTGCTGTCCCAGTTCCGATGCACTCTTAGCATCGGATGGCATGGTCCCAAGGAGAATGTTATTGGCCCGATTAAGCTGCTTAATAGCCTCGCTGACCAAGCCAGGCTTGCCAACCGTGTCTTTCCCGGTCAGTGACCTGCGGGCCGGCACGCTGTAGCTCTCTGCCAGAGCGATGGGCACCGAGATTTCCGAGGGCGCCAGCCTGCCCGCCTCCGCTAGCGTCGCCCTCACATCGCTCTCCCGCCCGAGGCTAAGGAGGGCCTTGGCCTTTACGTAGTGACCCCGCCAATCATCAGGATATTTGGTGGCGTATCTCTCCGCTAAGTTCAGGGCCTTATTGAACCGTTGAGCCCGGATCGCCAACTCCGCCCGAGCCAGTAGCTTGGGACCGCTAGTTTGACGTAGGTACCACCATGCGCCGGTAGCCAGCCCGCCTAGAATGCTAATAATGATGAGACTAAGGATAATACGGCGCTTCATTGCTGCCTTCTCCTCTAGCTGATGTTGCTCCTGCTCCTAACTTTTCCCATCCGGCGGTACGATCACGGCTTTCTCGATCAAGCTATCTCACCACGCCGGTTCATTCCTCTTTTTCCCGGCAACTACCGAAGATTCTCGTCCAGGTACGGCACAAGTGCGCGAAGCATTTGCACGCACCTCTGCCTTGCATCGGACTCGCTCTTTATCACTGGCGTAGAAACGCGAATCAGAGCACCGCTCACGTCGCGGCGCAAGAGTCCATTTGCAAAGATAATGGACTGCTGGACCCAAAAACTTCGAGTATATTGATTCCCGCATTTATAGGTGTACAGGAAGTATTCCTTTCTTTTGCCGGTTTCAACGACCAACTCGCGACATGGCAAATCACCGCGGCCGTCAACCTCGCTCAGGACGATGTCTGCCATAGCTACGATGCCAGCTCCCCCGCCTTCCAGACATAGGTCCGGCGGGTGAGTGCCCTTGCGGTTATCCTTGCTGAAAATCAGGCAGAAATCGATGGGCGGGTTGCCGGCGCTGACGTAGCGCCGTAACAAATAGCTGGGATATTCCAAGATCGTGAGCGTTTTCTCATCGAGATCCAGCTTGTAGCTGTGTAGCTGACGACCTTGGACGTTCAGCACGGCAGGGACTGCCTGCTCGACCAGGTCCGGCGTCAGTGCAGGCGGCACCGTTTGACTAAGCCACGATACACAGCCAGCGACCAGGACCATCACAACCCCTGCTGTCCAGGCCCTGGCACTGCCGGTAGCATGAAGCATTCGCAACCACTGCCCTTCATCTTCCGGTCCACGAAGCCTGCCATGAAAAAGCGGTAGGATCTTGGCGGGCCTGCCCATTGCCTTCCTCATCCACAGTATCAGTCGTTCCATCGAGAACATCAGCAGGAATGCCAGGACGAATATCAGTGCGCCCGAGAGATCGTGGTACCAGCCGCTGGCCGTTTCCGCATCCCAGATGTCCGCCACCACAATCAGGCTTACGACGCGCAGCGAATTGCTCACAAGGGCCACGGGAATCGTCATAGCGAACAGCCCCACTCGCCAGAGGCCGCGAAGCCGACAGACATACGCATAGAGGGAACCAAAGGCGAGCAGGCTGATGAGTGTTCGCAGGCCGTTGCACACGTTCGCAATCACCAGGCTCTTGTCTCCCTCCAGAAATACACGGTTGCCCACCCGCTCCGCGATCATACCCAAGGTGTTGGCCAAGGTGACGCCCCAGTCCGACGCGAACATCTTCAGCCTGAAGTTTAACTGAGCGATAGACACCTCCGGCAGCGGGACCATGAAGACGAGAAAGGCTATCGGAAACCACAGTTGCCTCAGCACCGTGCTACCCCACAACACCAGGACCAGCCCGACCAGAACACCGATTAAGGCGAATCCGCTCGCGAAGTTCACCCTCGCTAGACATGCGACCAGATGCAACAACAGGCTGAGGGCAAGCACAATACCGCCGAGCATGCGGCTGGGGCGAACAGGCATCCTGACGTGGCGAATGAGCAGAACGGTGATCAGCAGACTCACCGCAGGTATGATAGGGCCGTGGGTGTAGTAGCTTTCCCCCCCGACAATGCGGTCATAAAGGCTGAGATTCGCCCGGCGCCACCCTGGAAACCACCGCAACCACATTTCGGAGAGGTTGTAGCCAAAAGCAGCTACCAGGGCAGCCACACACAGCACCCACGCGCCGACTGAGACCCACGGATTCCGTGTCGTCCCTTCGCTCAGTTCTGGTTCAGACGTCGACAACCCAGATCGCCTCCGGTTAGTTGAATAGCCTCCAAAGCAGGTAACGCGGGCCTCGGAACATTTGCTCCTGACAGGATTCGCGACCCCCCAACTGTGCCGCCAGCTGAGGACATGGATTATAGCATAGGCGAAAGGAATTGGCATCTTGAAAACCAAGATAGTCTCTTGCCGCAGTGCGTCAGTGACGCGGGCAGTTTTCTCTTTTGGCTCATCCGGATTGACAGTACCTGGGGTTGAATAGATGTGGACATGCCTGTCTTCTCAGGAGTTAGAGACGACTTCAGAAGGACATCAAGACATGTCCGCAAGCCTACTGTACCATGCGCTTGGCATCCGAGGATATCGCTATGTTCGCAGTGAGCATGTCCACGGGCAGATTCACTTCAGCATTGAGCAGCGCAATGCCCCGATGCGATGACGCAGCCGAAGAACCTTCCCGCCCTGATGGACCTGTCCGGCCGATCGATTGATGCCGTGCACCGGAGGAAGCCGACCCGGTCTACTTCGGCATGAAGATCAAACAAGCCTTCCCAGGCAATGACCATGAACGAAAAACAACGAACTCTTTTGGATGAGAGCCAAATAATAATTGTCGTCAGGGGGTATTTTGTAATTGACGCTAGTTATCAGCCCATGTATAATCTGCGCCGAAAATACAAGCTGTTTAGTATACAAGTAGGATTTGTTTAGTAGAGGTAAGTGTTAAAGACGGCTCCAAGGACGGAGGATGGAGCCTGAAGCCGGGACTTGCCCCAAGGAAGCGGGGAATGTTGAACAGGAGGAAGGTGGAAGAAGCAGTATCCTCCTAGTTCCTAGTTAAGGCGCATGTCGGGTTTGCAATTGGCGAGATGTTGTGCGCTATTAGGGTGCGCGCTGAGAACTGAGGATTCTTCTAGGCAGTAGCCAGAGATAGGCATAACAAAGCGGTGAACCAGCGGTCTCTTTATCCCAAAAGGCGCTGGTCCACCGGGAGACGGCGGCGGGCGTTTCTGCGCGCCCGTCTGCCGCTACCGCGTTTATTATACACGGCCTGGCAAACGCGGTTCAACAATAAAAGAGCAGTTCAAAGTGAAAAAGGAAGGGAACGCGGAAACATGCCAGAGCCTCTGACAATGATCGGTGTCGGCGGCGGGGTGATGGTTCTCCTGATGCACTTGGCCCGACGCTATTTCATGATGGCCAAGGAAGTTGTAGACATCATCCTGGGGTCTATCGCCTGCGTTTTTTCGCTGCCGTTGCTCCTGGTGTGTAGCGTGGTCATCAAGCTGTCAAGCAAGGGTCCCATCTTGCACAGACAGGTCCGCGTCGGCAAGGACGGCAAGCTTTTCACCATGTTCAAATTGAGGACGATGTATGTCGACGCCGAATCGAAAACGGGTCCGGTCTGGGCCACAGATGGTGACCCAAGGGTTATCCCGGCCTGCCGGTGGATGCGCCGCTGTCACGCCGACGAGCTGCCCCAGCTGATCAACGTGATCAAAGGACAGATGTCTCTGGTCGGGCCACGGCCGGAGAGGCCCGAGATCCTCGCGGAATTGGAAAAGGCATATCCGCTAGTGCGCAAGCGGCTTGCGGTCCGGCCCGGGATCACCGGGCTGGCTCAGGTTCGCAACGGCTACGACACGGATATCGAGGCCTTCCGGCGCAAACTCGACGCGGATCTGGAGTATATCGGACACCCCAAGTGGAGCAAGGAGCTGCAAATCTTGGCAGGCACCGTCACAAAACTCTACGACAAGGGTGCTCACTGAGGTCGGCCAGCAGAGTCAATAGTCGGCACCGAGCGGTGCCGTAAAAATGTGCATATACGGTCCAATGGTCGACGTTGGATGAACAAGGAGCATAGCGAAGAAGGGAGGCGGTTAGAAGAAGGTGGCACAAAAGAAACTTCGTCGGCGGGGGCAACGGATGCGCTCCGATCGACGATGGTGGAGAGGCCTGGATACGGCAAGATACATGGATGGCCTTGCCGCTAACGGGCTCGAGAAATTACTGTCGGTGCCTATCTCCGAGCGTACGGCGGAGACGAGCAATGAAAGGGAAGCAATATGAGACTTCTAAAGTTTTGTACGATAATGGGCTTGATGATGGCTGTGAGCGCCACGGCTGGGGCCGTGACCTTACCTCCTTTGCCACCAAACGGCCTTATGAACCTGGATGCGCAAGGTGCGTTCGCTGAGATCTTCCTGGAGGTGACGGGCCAGAACGCGTTTGGTCTGGCGCCGGGCATGTACAATGACGTTGCCATCGGTTATACGCTAGACGACGGCAGCGGATCGGCCAACTTCGTGCTGTACACGGGCGCCTCTTCATCGACGGGTGCGAATCCTGTTGCCCCGGGAAGCATCATCTACATTGACGGAACCCTCGGCACCAGCATCTCGGATGTCTTCGAAGGCAACGTCGCAGGGATCTCTGGCGGTCATCTGTACGTCGGTGGTATCGTCGACGACATCGAGACGCCCGGCGGTGGCGTGGAGTACGCCGAGGATGCCGCTAGCAGCGATTGGCAACTCTCGTTTTCCCTGTACAACACGTACATTCAGGGCATGACGTTGACGATTAATGCCGAGAGGATTGACACGGAGTGGATATTGGTCGCTGATGAGGGCAAGCAACTCCAGTTTGACGTCTGGGCGGACGCGACAGCGGATGCCACCCTCGGCAACACAGTGGCACCTGCTGGCGGGACTCGCTATCTTGGCGAGCCCACTGCAGGGACCCCTGACGGCTCCGTCATTCACGAACTGCCTGTCAGGGATGAGGCCGTCGATACGAACGCTGTCCCCGGCGGAGATCTGCTGGTGAGCCTCAGCGACGGTACGTACTACGATCGCTTTGGTTCGGGCTGGCCGGAACTGGCGTTTGCCGGGGACCCCGCCGATGACGACTATGTCCTCTGGTCCTTCGTCGGTAACCCGGATTCGATCTTTACAGTCCGCGAGACCTTCAACCTTGGCGGCGCCGAAACCTTCATCGATGCGGCCACAGGGGTTCTGGTCTACATCTCGGGTCCCAGTTCCATCATGGACCCGTTTGTGAGCGGCTTCGGCCTCATCGGCCAATTGATACCTGGCGTGAGCCTGGCCCCGGGCGCAAAGACGGACGGCGGCTTCGGCTGGGCCAACCCGTACCTCGTTGGTGAGTATCAGATAACGGCGGACTTCCGGTTCGGCGCCGAGAACACGGGCGCATGGGACAGCGACTACAACACGTTCACCTTCCAGCAAGGTGAACCAGGCAGTGTCGGGACCTTGACCCAACTGAAGGGGTTCCTGGTTCCCGAGCCGCTGACGATGCTGGGCGTGTTCATGGGCGTTGGTGGCATTGCAGGTTACATCCGCAAGCGGCGGCTGGCCTAGTATAGTAGCTGTGATCGGCGGGCCGGCGGCCGAAGGCGCATATTGGTGAGATGTTGTTTCCACTCGGGGGGGCTGCGCGCCCACCCGAGTGGATCTGAGCGGAGAGAAAGAGAGAGTGAAGAAATGCCCAGATCAGGAAAGCAAGGGCTGTGGATCTCCGTCAGCTTGACGGCGAGTGTGATCTTCGCTGCGGCGGGGTCGGCACAGGCGATCAGTGACCCAAACCTCTTCTTCCGTTACACACAGGCCGTGGTCGGACAAAGCATTACCTTTTCCTTCAGCGAAGACCAACGGGCCGCCAGCGCCAGGTTTGATAGCTTTGAAGCTGGAGGGGAGAATTTCCTCGAGGTGACATTGAGTAATACGGGTGACGACGTTTTGTTGCCCGTGGACATCCTAACGGCGGTCTGGTTCGATCTGGCAGGTGACCCGACACTGAACCCCTATGAAGTTCTCCTGGCCAGCAGTAGTAGCGTTGTGTTCGGGCCTGCTCCCACCGACGGCATCGTGGGCGGCGAGTGGGCGTACTGGCAGCGTGGTTCCGAACTTCCCCCGCCTGACGCCGACCAAGGATTCAGTTCCACCGGTATTGACTTGGTCGGGGCTCACGATCTGTTCCCGGGCGATGACCTAAGCCACCCCCCCGCGCCGAACGGTTTAGAGTACGGCCTGACCAGCGAACAGGATGACCTAGCAACTGGTAACACCCCGGTGACTGGGGGGTATCCGCTGATCAAGCATTCCGTGGTCTTCAGTCTCAGCGGCCTGCCCGATGGCTTTGACGTCCTCCAGGACGTTTCCAACGTCTACTTCTCTTACGGCACGAGCCGCACTCCCGTTCCCGAGCCTCTGACAATGGTGGGCGTGGCGGGCGGCATCGTCGCCTTGGCCGGCTATATTCGCAAGCGACGTTTGGCATGACGCATGGAGGTGCGCACGCGGCTGGATGTTGCGGGGCGTGGGCAGCCGGACAGTACGTCTGGAGAGTCACCATCAAACCCAGCACACATTCAGCGTTCTTCTGCTGTCCTGTCTGGATGGAAGCTACATCGCGAAATTGCACCCGGGGGTCATATCGGTAGTTCCAGAACGTCGGCAACCTGCCGGGTCTGTTCGGCGAGTTTGCCGATGGACGCTGTCTGCCTTCGCGCTATGTCGAACCTTTGAAATGGGCCATCAAATGCGGCGGCAGGCTCAAGGCGTTCATCAAACGCCGGACATGTCGCAGATACTGCCAGAGGGGTCTTTTTGCGTGGGCCAAACGATGTAGAGCGGTCGCGGCACGGAGCACCGAACCGGGAATACGGTTGTCCTGCAAGGCCATGTAGTTGGGGTGTGCCAGCAGCGCCTTGTCGATCAACTCCGCCAACTCCCCCAGGGAGATTTCCGGTTGGTACCATATCGGCCTGAGGAGGTCATTTTCCGGAGTCACTTGTCCGTTCTGCCTTGCCTGTCTTTCCAGCGGCGCCCCCTTGTAAATGCGGATGCCGGCAACCAGCAGGACTAGGTGGTCCGACGGGATATGTTTCTCGATGAACCTGAGAGTCTGCTCGACGGTCCGCTTGCTTTCTCCGGGTCCACCGAACATGAAATACCAGACTATAGGGAGCTTGGACCTGCGGGAGATTCGGGCAGCCCGTGCGATGTCGTCCACGACGAAGTTCTTTCCGAGAGACTTAAGCATGGTCGGCGAAGCCGTCTCTGGTGTGATAGAGACCTCGGTGAAGTTGGCCTGCAGCAGTAGTTGGAACAGCTCCTCGGTGACCGCACCGGGATTGATGCCCATAGTCGAAAAACTGGCTGGGAACTTGCGACTGGCCAGGGCTTTACAGATGTCAATGGCGTGGTTCAGGGGGATATTGAATGTACTGTCAACGAATTCTATTGACGTGGCCCCACCCTCGCATATGCCCTCTTCGACCTCACGAACGACACGATGGGGCGACTTGAGCCGATAATGGGAACCTTCGATCTGGTTGTACACGCAGTAGGTGCACTTGAGGCCACAGCCGCGCTTTGTCTGGACGCCGAGTGCCCCGTTGTAGGCCAAATACCGCGGCAGGTCCAGCCACTTGTGGGGCCGGGGTAAGGGCAGAGCATCCAGGTCCGCTATCCGGGCAGGCTCGTTTACCCGCACGCCTCCAGCGGTTCGACAGGTCAGACCCGGAAGCTCTTGGGCAGAGCCGCCACAAGCCAAGGTTTCCAACAGGCGCAGGAATGCCAGTTCCCCGTCCCCACGAATGAGGAAGTCCGCCCCAAGATACTCCAGCAACTCCTTCGGCATGATTCCTGCCGCTGGCCCGCCGATTACCACGCGACAGTCGGCATGCGCCCGACATGGAGCGACAACTTTGCGTTTAATATCCGGCAGATAGAAGATTGGACGCTGCCAATCCACGTTGTCAATGTTCCGCACACTGATCCCAATGACCTCAGGGCAGAACTGGCGCACGGCGCGGGCCACGGCCTGTTCCGGATGATCCTCGAAGCAGAGATCTTCGAACCGGACCTGGTGCCCAGCCTCAGCGACACTACTGGCAACGCCACAGGCACCGATTGGCGGCACTGGCCACGGGGACCGCTCCAGATTGCTATTGATTAATAGGACTCGCATGGACATTACCTCTGACGCTTTTTGGGCCCTTCCCCAGATCTGGAACGCTGCATGTGCCGGGACAGTCTTGCGCTGCAGTTGTCGCTGGCGTGCCACGGAGCCCGCACATGGCTGCGTTTGTTTGGGATACCAGTTTTGCCACCTCCGCAATGTCGCCGGCAAGAAATGCCTGTCGGCAATGATCTCGCAGCGTCTTGAGATCCATGCCAATTTCCTGGGCCACTAAGGCTAGGTCGTGGCCAACGCCGGTTGTAAGGCCGTTTTGCTCAAGTTCCTGGATGAACGCGCCGGTTTCAGCCGCCAGTTGCTTGCTAGATCTGCCTCGCAGCGTGTAGGGAAGTTTAGCCCAGAAACGAGGGGGGTAGATGAGTTTGATCTTGTAGGTCAGCCCCTTTCGTCTCGCCTTGGCCCGGCCGGAGGGAAAGTTGAACCCGAAAAGGCAAGCCTGCCGGTCCCAGAGCGTTCCTGGGATCAAGCCGGGGAATTGAACCGGCACTGAATCCGGGCGAACATCGAGAAGAAAGTCAAGCGTTTCTTGCCGAGATCTTTCGTCTTCAAAGGGTGCCGGGTAGATCACGCTGGTAATGGAAACGATGTGCGCCTCGCGCATACGTCGGAGCAGTTCCCTCGCCCGATGTAGGGGGATATCCTTGTGCATGGCCTCGGCCAAGACACGTTCGCTGCCTGACTCCAGACCAAAGAAAATAGCTCTGCAGCCGGACTGACGAAGGAGTTTCAAGTCAGCCTTTCCCATCCCTTTGAAGTGGCCGAAGCAGGCATATCGGACTTCCAGACCCGCCTCCAGAATCGCCCTTGCGTTGGCCTGGGCCGGGGCGGCCGGAGTGTTGCTGCCGGCGTATAGGAAGCAGCGGGTTCCGACGACGGCCTGCAGGGCCCGAATCTCTTCCACCAGGCGCAAGGGTGATTTGAACCGCCAATTTTGTCCACTTTTCTGACCGTGCAGACAGAATGCGCAGTGCCCGGGGCAGCCGCGAGATTCATCAACCGTTACAAGACGGATTTGCCCGTCGGTATGTAGTGACGGATACACCTCGGGGCTGTAGCAGGGAAGAGGCAAAGCGTCAAGGTCCTCGACCTTGATCCGCTGCGTCCTACGGACCTTCCGACCCTCCACGTAAAGCAGATTGGGAACCTCTGCTAGCGGACGACCATGGCCGACGTGTTCAGCCAGCGGCACAATGGCCGGCTCACCCTCGCCGATGACTAGTCCGGCAAATGCGCGAGTGTAGGCGAAGATCTCCGCCTTGAACCAATCAACATGCGGGCCACCGGCGAAAAGGGGCAGATCAGGCCTGCGGCGACGTATGAGTTCGGCGATCCGCACTGTGGCCAAGAAGCCATCTCCGTTCCAGAGCTTAAACCCGATGAACTGAGCGCCAAATTCATTTGCCTGGCGAATAATCTCCAGTGCCACCTGCGCATATACTTTCCGCTGATGTTGCTTGAGCCGGTGTCCACACCATAGCAACCTCGCCAAGTCCCGCCGGCGCCCGCCGCGCCTCGACAGCAGCGATTGAACCAGCGGTGCCATCCGTCGGTGCAGGTCAGGTGGGTAAAGCCGCGCCATGGTTTCCACGGTGCCGTAATCCAGTATCCGTGCGGCATGACCAGACTGCTGGAGCTGGCCTGCCAGATTGGCCAGACCGTTGTCTGGCATCAGAGAGCTGAGCGTGTACGGATACCCGGCAAAAGAAACCAAAAGCATGCGGGTCATAGTTTCACTCCCGGTGTCAGCCTGCACTTAGACGGACGGCGGCGGCATGCTCCTTCCCGTGATCCGAGATCTTCAGCCCTGGGAAGTACTCCTCGATGGCCTGGATCTGTACAGGGGTCAATTGACGGAACACGTCGGTCTTTTGCACGAAGAAATATGTTAGGTCTTCGGGTCGCATGCGGAAATCCGACGCATCCTCGCCGGCCGGCAGGGGGGAGAAGAACAGTTCCCGAATTCGATCGTTGGGCACATTGGCTGGCTCGAAGTCGGAAACCCTAACCCGCATGAGCACTGCAGGAACGTTGCCTACGGCACGGTATTGCCTTACAGCCCCAAACTCCTCAAAACACAGCAACCTTTGATAGAACTTTGTGTGCTTGGGATTCACGGTGATCAGAAGATCGTCAAGTCGCTCGCGTCGGGCCTCACAGAACACGTGCTTCATCAGTCGAAGCAGGACCTCCACTCCCCTGCTTAAAGTGCGTCGCCGATCAGCGAGCATGCCGACTTCCCCGATCTTGCGGCCAGCGACCCGCAAGGTACCAACCTCGTCGCCATAGAGCTCATCTAGAGGCAGTCCGAGCGAGGAATCGATGAACAACGAGACGGTTGCAATGGTCACTCCGTGGATGAGGGCAATAAATGACCTAGCAGTTGGAAGCGCATAATGTACACCAATGCGGATTCCTGCGGGATGTGGCTTCATGTATCCGAGCTGCACATAGTTGTCGTGAACAAGTCTCAGGGCATTCTCAAGTTCATGGCGCCTGCGAACCTTCCGAATAGCGACAGTTGCATTACCATCATCCATTCTGTTCTCCTTCGAAATCCCGGAATCCACTACCCTGGCACTGGAAAACAACTGATGCGGGCCGGGCGGGGACTTCGCAGACTAGCGAGGTTCCTCTGGCAGGGCCATTCAACGGCCTTAAAGCTGGGGCTTGTGTGTCGGTGAATCTCTTGCGTCATATTGCGCGCGTCAGCCGATCTTTTCATCATCGTCAACCTCTCGGACAGCCTCCCATCTGCAGCGAATCAAACCTACGGCATAGATATAGTATCGGTGAAAGGAATTGGCCTCTTGAAAACCAAAATAGTCTCTTGCCGATCTTTGCTCCTAACAGAACCAATCTGTTGGCCGGAATCCGGCAGGAGAAGTCCCCGTGTGGCGGAAGGGACTCTAAAACTGCACCGAAACCTGTCTTGCGCAATAGCCCTTTGGCCAACGCACTGCTTTGGGCAGAATCAGGGCCGCTCGCGTTGAAAGAAAGGTGCTATTCTTGCCGAGCGCTTACTGTCGTGGCGCCGCGAGAAATTCGGTCAGCCTCAATGCCTCGCCGCCGGGTTCCAAGTAGGTGACCTCCCCAATTCCGACTATCCAGGAGCCCTGTGAATGTGCAGTGATGTGCTTGATCACTCCACGGCAGATAAGACACTCTTGGCCTCTTCCGATTTCCAAATGAATAGCCACGTTCTCGCCATCCGTAAGTTGTGGTATGGTTGACAGCTTGATACCCAGGCCGATTTCTGACCGGTCAGCAAGCCATCCCGCCTGGGACGAACTGAAATCCCCCGATTCTAGGCCTTCCGCCGACCAAAGTGTTGCCCAGACGGGAATTGTTGGATCCACCGTATGTCGTGACTCTTGGCGACGATCTGACACGAGAACCCTCTCTGGTTGCCGGACTAGGATAGCATCGACACGTCGCGTTGGGTAAAGGGGAAATAGAGAGTGTCCCGAGACGGTGGTACGAGCCTGAAGCCACAACCCCCTCAGTTCAAAGCTCATTCCAATGTCCCACCCTACGGGGACAAAGACCTTCTCACCTCTTCTGGTTCGCTCGCCTCCCTTGGTTCGCCGTATGGTCACAACGGTTCGCGGTGTAGCCAGAACTATGCCCGAGGGCTCCTGTGTCCCCAAGAACTGGCTTACCAAACGCTTGTCTGTTCCCGGCGCGACGGGTTTGAGCACAAGATCGACTCGTACGCGGCGCGCAACAGCCTCCAGGAAGCTGACTTGCGAAAACGACTTGGCCTCATGTTTCGGCATTCTGTCGACCCGTTCAGGCTCAGCGTGTGTGGCGGACTAGCGGTAGCACCGGCCCTTGCCGCCCCATAGCCTGTAACATCGGACGCCTTGCGCTGAAGCTTCAGCACCGGGCCACATTTCTCACCGGGTAAAAGTTGCGTTCTTGATAGGGAGGGATTGACCGACAGGCTGGGTTGCGCGGTATGGGAGATTGGCGGGCGAGGTCTCGGCGCTACCCCCCCCCCCCACAACACCAATGAGGGCCTTCTTCGACTCGATCTTCTTCTTCAGAAGCTGTTCAAGCGTCTTTCTCAGTCTTCCCCCAAAAGCAGTCTGAACGACCACCAGCCGCTGTCGCCGATAAGCATATCGGTTGTGCGCCCGGGCAGTAGAGTAGACCGGAGAGAATCGCCTGACAGGTCCGTCAAGCAGGCATAGCTTCTAGACCCCGCTCTGTAGAATCTCGCCTGCGCAACATCGCAGCAGATGCACCCGCCATGAATCTTCTGTTGTGGCGACGGTCGATTCGGCCGATAATCCAAGCACACCGTCCTTGAGAAGGCATTGAAGGAGTTCAAATAAGAATCATCAACATTGTCGGGGCCCGGCCGAACTTCATGAAGATCGCGCCCATAATGGCAGCGTATGAGGCCCACCCCACGATCGAGCCGTTGCTGGTTCACACCGGGCAGCACTACGACGAGCGGATGAGCGACCTGTTCTTCCGCCAGTTGGGCATCCCCGAGCCCGACATCAACCTCGGCGTCGGCTCGGCATCCCACGCGGTTCAGACAGGCGAGATCATGAAGGCGTTCGAGCCCGTCGTGCTGGAACATCGCCCGGACATGGTCCTCGTCGTCGGGGACGTTAACAGTACCATCGCCTGCGGCATGGTGGCGGTCAAGCTGGGCGTGGGGCTCGTTCACGTCGAAGCCGGTCTGCGCAGCGGCGATCGCACGATGCCCGAAGAGATCAACCGTATCCTGACAGACGCCATCAGCGACGTGCTATTCTGCACGGAACAGTCCGGCGTGGACAACCTCCTGGGCGAGGGTATTCCCGACGAGAAGATATTCCTCGTTGGCAACGTGATGATTGATACGTTGCTGAAGAATAAGGTGGCGGCTGATGCGTCCGAGATACTGGAGGAGCTTGGCGTCAGCGAGGGTAGGTATGCCACCATGACGCTCCATCGGCCGGCAAACGTGGACGACCCGGCCGTGCTCGGAGGTATCCTTGATGCGATGGAAGTGATCCAGCGAGACATGCCGGTTGTTTTCCCGATCCATCCGCGGACGCGAAAGAAGCTGGCCAGCTCGGACCTGCAAAGGCGAATCGAGGGGATGTCGCAACTGCGGTTAATCGAACCGCTGGGATATCTGGACTTCCTCAAGCTGATGTCGGCGGCGAGGGTCGTGTTGACCGACTCCGGCGGAATCCAGGAGGAGACTACGATCCTTGGCGTTCCGTGCCTGACGCTGCGTGAGAACACGGAACGACCGATCACGGTTGAGGAGGGCACCAATACGATAGTCGGCACCGATACGCAGAAGATCCTGTCCGCCTATCGCCGCACGATCGACCAGCCGAACCGAGAGGCAGGCGTTCCGGAGAACTGGGACGGCCATGCCGCCGAACGCATCGTCGAGAAGCTCGCATCTATGTGAAGCACCGCAAACGTGGTTGGACGGCCGCGGGTCGCTCGCCTATGCACGCATCAACTCCGACGGCGAGCTGTGGGTTCCGCTTGTGGAGAAGGCCTACGCCTACTTCAGGTATGGAGCGAACTCGTACGCATCAATCGCCGGCGGGTGGATGTCGACGGTTAATAGGGGGATTACAAACACCTCGTCGCTGACGCGGTGGACCGGCGGGACCACTGCATATCTCTACCAGCTTCTGTCCAGCTCTCTGGCGTCCGGGCACGCAGTAACCCTCGGCAGCTACTCCAGCCCGCAGAGCCCCATCGTCGGGTCACACGCATATGTCGTAATGTCGGTCGAGACGGTCGGGGCCGACCAGTTCGTGACCGTTTTCAATCCCTGGGGCGTGGACGGCCGCAGTTGGGACAACAACTACTACGACGGGCTGCTGACGATC
>SDBV01000510.1_pt1 | contig 55620 bp, 36 predicted proteins | sample 2277081 | NCBI WGS metagenome assembly SDBV01 (sample SAMN10402039, study PRJNA504765) | marine sediment metagenome | isolation source: marine sediment core GS10_PC15, 223 cmbsf | place: Arctic Ocean: Southern Knipovich Ridge | collected 2010
GACATTTGCTCAGAAAACGCAACATTTCAATTGATATAAACACTATATCTACAGGCTAATGTTTTGTAACATATTGAATTTCTGTGACATATGCTCAATTGCGCGAATTTGGCGTTCATAGATGTTCTTTATTGAATTCCTGATTGTCATTACGATAAATAAAAGCGGGCATATTTACATTGTTGACCACCAGATCGTAATCTCCGTCATTATCCAGATCTCCATAGGCAGATCCATTGGAAAAGCTCGGTTCGTCCAGACCCCAATGTTTGGCCTTGTTTTCAAACTCAAATGAGGATTTATTTTGAAAAGCAAAATTTGAAAGTCTCTTTGATGGAATGGCCGATATGAGTTTTTCATAATCAATGTCCTTTCCTTTTACGATGGTTTTCACAATCTCCCGATTCGAAAAATATTGCAAATAGTCCTGATCTGTCAGGTCCTGAAATATGCCGTTGGCCACAAATAGGTCTTTTAAGCCATCATTGTCCATATCAAAAATAAGCGCCCCCCAGCTCCAGTCTGTTGATTGAACTCCCGCCATTCTGCCTATTTCACTAAACGTGCCATCTCCATTATTGAGATGGAGCATATTTCTGGTAAACTGATGGTAGTAATCATTGTCAAGGTTTTCCTGGTATTTATCCCAGTTCTCAAATGTGGTCACAGTTTTCATACGGGCATCAGATTGAGGCAGCATATCTGTGACAAAGATGTCGGGATAAAGATCATTATTAATGTCTCCGATATCCGCACCCATGGATGCGGCGCTGATGGATCTTAATTGTGAAGTGAGTACTTCTTTAAAAGTTCCGTCACCCTGATTGATGTACAGGTAATCCCGTTCGAAAAAGTCGTTGGAAATATAAATATCCTGCCAGCCATCGAGGTCCACATCGCCGACTGTCACGCCAAGTGCAAAGCCGATAATACTCCCGTAAATACCGGCGGAATCACTGACGTCCGTAAATGAATCTCCATCATTTCTGAAAAGTCTATCAGCGCCAACATCACCTTTTTCACTCCGTTTATTTTTTTTAAGATCAAAACTCCCTATTGCTTTGTAGGAATTGTTGGCTAAATAAAAATCAAGGTCATTGTCTTTATCATAATCGAAAAAAACTCCGTGAATTGAAAATCCTGCATCATCCAATCCAAATTCCTCAGCCTTTTCCGTAAAAGTTAAATCCCCATTATTTATAAATAATTCGTTCTTTTTATCATCGCCTTCTATATCGCCCGAGTTGCACACATAAATATCGATCCATCCATCCCCATTTACGTCAGCCATGCTTACGCCTGTTGACCAGGATCTGGCTCCGGCGGTTTTACTCTGTTCGGTGATGTCTTCAAATTCAAAATTTCCTTTATTCAGGTATAGCCTGTTATTCTCCATATTGGAGATAAAATAGATGTCGAGCAGCCCATCGTTGTTGATATCTGCAAGTCCGACACCACCCCCATTGTAAAAATTGCGATAGGTATAAATATTGAATTTGCCTTTGAAGTCAAGGTGGTTTGTAAAATCAATGCCGGATTCTTCTGCTTTCAAAAGCTTGAATAAGGTTGGTTTGTCTACTTCTCCAGGTTTTTGTTCACAGGAAAGCAAAACCAATATAGCGATTATTAGAAATCCACTAACAAACTTCTTATCCCTCATCACAGTGCATTAATAATATTATAAAAAAAAACTACTTTTTAGCTGAAAGCGCTTTCACATCATCTTCTTTTGAAAGGTCGGTAAATAATGCCCAAACAGTGCCATCATCGACAGGATCCTTGTAGATACTTATTCTTCTGTTTCCATCCACTTTTACAAAAGCTTTCTTTTGCGCGTTGGGAGTTACTTCGAAAAAACCTACTCCATACCAGTCTTCAAATAAGGACAACACATCCAACTGCAAGCTGTCAGACTGCATTTGTTTATTCCATGGAGCCCAGGCTTTGTATTTAAATTGAACGGGCATTTCATAAATCTTATCTTCAAAAAATGATGGGTAAAAGTTCACATCTGTTTCAAATTTGAGCTCTTCTTGAATTTCATAGGCCACGGTGGTATTTCCAGATCCTTGCCTTATCAATCCTTTTTTGTTCAGATCCCAGCATGTTTTGTAAAAATCCTCTGAGGTCATACCAAGTTTTAGGTCGAGAAACAGGGTGTCATGACGAACCCCACTGGCAAGCTCTCGCTCAACCAATCTTTTGTATTGTTTTTTTTTTGAACAGGCAGTCACCGAAACTATCGCTATCACAAAAATTATATAGTAAAATCTCCTTCTCATCTATTTACCGGTTTTAGTACTTGAACAAAATCGTTATTCTTTGCTATTAATATGTGTTTTTCATTTTTGATTTTGAGTCTGGAAAAATCCCTGATTTCTCCAATTGAGCAAAATCCAGACTCTTTTGCTTTTATAGAGATAAACTCGGCATTCCCAATCCCCTGCAAAAGTAGCCCATAACTTGAATTATAAATACCTGCTTCTGGTTTTACTCTGGTAAGATTTCCCCCTAGTAAAATATCTTCTATTCCATCTTCATTGAAATCATCAATTAAAATACCATATACTGGTGAAAACTGAGCTTCAACAGGTAGGGTTTTCATTTCAAATTGGCCGGCTCCATCATTTATAAATATAGTTGTCCCAAAATGAAATGCCTCCAAAGTCACAGATTTACTTATGATGTCTTCAGGAAATAAATCCTCAATTCTTTGTCCTGCATAATCAGAATATTTTTGATATTTCTGCTGTAATCCAGGCATCTGTAGTACCATATCTGGTTTTAAGGCCAGTGGGTATAAGGAGTCCCCCTCATACATACAAAGAAGGTGTTCAACAGTTCCATTGAGATCAAAATCATTGATCAATAGTTTGACAGGAAGTTTTGAGTTGGCTTTAAACCTGGAATTGTATCCATGGTTGCCTACCACAAAATCTATATCACCATCATTATCCAAATCTTTAGTTTTGATAACATTCCACCATCCATTGGTTTTTTTGAGCCTGGATTGCTCATTCATCTTATTTAATATTCCATGTTCATTTTTAAAAATTTCAATGCCCATCCATTCACCCACCACTATTAAATCTTCATCCTCATCGCCATCTATGTCAGCCCATGAAGCATCTGTCACCATACCAATTTTTTTTAGCCCAGGTGAAACCTCCGCAGTAACATCTGTAAAATTTCCTTTGCCATCATTTTTAAGGATGTAGCTATCCATTGGAATACCATATAAAAACGGTTTTAAACGCACGCCAACAAAAAGATCCAGATCTCCGTCATTATCAAAATCTGAGGCCCTTACACAAGAGGAGCTTTGAAACATGAAAGATGGCAATACCTGAGGTGATTTAGTAAAAACACCTTTGCCATTATTTATATATAGCTTATCTATCAAGGCAGAACTGCTTGATGGAAATTCATTGCCTCCACAAGCCACATACAAATCTGCATCACCGTCTGAATCCGCATCAAAAAAAAGGCAGTCCGTCTCCTCCGATATTTTTTCACTATCAAACAATTCCAAATTAGTTTTTACGAATCCATTTTTTTGTTGCACAATCAATGCCCCTGGTGAATCTTTAGCTCCGCAGATATAGAAATCTTCTGCCCCATCGCCATTTACATCTGCCACACTTATCTTAGGCCCTTCTGTTGACTTCATGTGAAACAACAACTTTTCACGATCAAAGTCTGAAAAATCATTTTCTTTGTGGCTAACATCGAGGTTAATGTCATTTGTTACATCCAAAAACACCAGCTCTTGCTTTGCCTTTTCTTTTTCCTCTTGAAGAATTGCATCGGATTGATGAAAGGTTAACTCCTGGTTGGTCGCGATGGGACCCACAGTCGATATTTTATTATCTGGCCACTTTATGATAATAGAGTCAACTTGCACTGCCTCACCCAAGCCAAAAAGTAGTTTTGAGTCCACTGATGACATAAAACCACGGGAAGGCATTAATTCCTGATAAACTGAAATTCCATTTGCAAAAATGGTTACTTGCGCTCCTATTGCTCCACTGTTTTTCCCTTCCCCCTCCAGCTTTATGGAAAGATAATGATTTCCAAGTTGCAGGGTAGTATTGTTTTGATACACAAAAGCCGGCATGTTGATGTTGTTGATCACCAGATCCAGGTCGCCATCGTTATCGAGGTCACCATAGGCGGCACCATTGGAAAAGCCAGGTTTATCCAGGCCCCAAGCCAGTGATTTATTTTTGAACGTAAGATCCCCTCTATTCTTAAAAGCATAATTTGAAACCGGCACTGAGGGCATTTTATCTATTAACGCCAGTATGCCTTCATCTGTAGTGTTGATAATATTTTTTACATTTCGCGGATTTGAATAAAACTCAAGGTAATCCCGATCCAACAGATCCTTGAATATGCCATTGGAAATAAAAACATCTTTTAATCCATCGTTATCAAGGTCAGCAATAAGCGTTGCCCAACTCCAATCGGTAGTAGACACACCAGCCAATCTGCCAATCTCACTAAATGTGTTGTCTTGATTGTTGAGTTGTAATGTATTTCTGGCAAACTGGTAATAATACCCATTCTTAAGATTTCGACTATACTTTTCCCAGCTTTCAAATACCGTTTTTGTTTTCATTCGGACATCACCCTCAGGAGTCATTTCAGTTACAAACAGTTCCGGATATCTATCGTTATTGATATCAGCAGCATCTGTCCCCATTGCCCCCATGCTTATCTCGCGCATATATGATTCCAAGGACTCAGTGAAGGTGCCATCATGGTTGTTCATATATAAATAATCCCTTTCAAAAAAATCGTTTGATATATACATGTCCAGCCAACCATCTTTATCTATATCACTGACTGCAATACCTAATCCAAAGCCTATGGCACTACTATATATACCGGATGCCTCTGTGACATCGGTAAAGGTGTCTTCCTCGTTTCGCATTAATTTATTAGCCCCATTAGAATCACTGATCAAGCGCATATCTTTTTCCGACTCAAATGAATCAATAGATTTGAACGAATTATTGAGTATATAGCAGTCAAGATCGCCATCTTTATCATAATCAAAAAATGAAGCTTGTACCGATAGCCCTTCTATATCCAGGCCATATGCTCTTGCAGATTCAGTAAATGTCAGGTCTCCATTGTTGATGAAAAGTTCATTGTGTCTGATCGATTCTGTTTTTGGACCTGATTTTGAAACATAGATATCCAGAAATCCATCAGCGTTTACATCTGCAATAGCAACTCCTGTGGACCACACATTTTTGCATGCCACGCCTGCCGTTTCAGTGATGTCCTCAAACTGCATTTTGCCCTTGTTCAAAAAGAGCTTATTATCTGTAGTATTCCCACAAAAATAAACATCTACAAGACCGTCATTGTTAAAGTCGCCAAGGCCCACGCCCGCACCGTTATAAAAATTTCTAAACGTATAGGTATTCAGTTCTTCTGTTTGCTCTAGTTGATTGATAAAATCAACTCCGGAAAGCTCAGGTTTCAACAAGCTAAAAAGTGTATTTTCTTCATCACTTTTTTTTGAGCTACAGGAAAATACTATTAAAAAAATAAAAAAAATGTAGGTATATGAACGCTGCATAAATACGGAATCATCGGATAACAAACACCAAAAATACATATTGTATTTTGAAATACATTTTATTCTACGAACGGATGAAAGAATTTTTGGTGGATGACCGTTCCAGTTTATAAGTTGTGCTTTGGTAAATAATTTTAGAGAAAAAGTACTTTCAGCTAAGTGAAAACTTCAGTTGATGTGTATAAAAAGAAAGCAAGTAATGCTACTTGCTTTCTTTTAATTATTTATTGATTTGAAATACTGATTACTATATTTCAACTTTTAAGAACAAATCAACCTCCGGCGCCCGACTGGTAACCATCATTCTGCTTTAGATCCGGATTCACATCTAATTGACCTCTAGGAATTGGGAAGATCAAAGTATGGTCGTTAGTTTCAAATCTATCACTAGGATTTCCGATTGGAGGAGTCCATTTTTCAACATCTGTAAATAATCCCCAACGAATAAGGTCCATCCTTCTTGTGTTCTCATAGGCCATTTCACGTCCTCTTTCGTTTAACAACTCGCCCCCTGGGATACTTCCGTCTTCAATGGCAAAGCTAATAGGTCCATCAAGTGAAGTCATTAGTCCAATTTCTATTCCACCATGCGTTGATCTTACCTGGTTTACCAAGGCTAGTGCTTCCGCATCCGCAGCGTTACTAGATAGTCTCCAGAGTGCTTCAGCTTTCATAAGTAGGATATCTGCATAACGGAATACACCATAGTCGTTACTCATATTGTCAGTACCTCCCATGGCATATTCCCATTTTCCAACTCTTGCGCCAGCTTGCTTCAGGGCAACAGGGCCAAGTTCATTAACTTCAGGCATTAGATTTAAAGGTGCTCCATCAGGATCACCTTCTTCAAATCCATCATCCGTCACAAGCTCACCATTGGCTTGATATTGGTATCCAACAAGGAAAGTTCCTCTTCCAGTGTATGGACCATCCAAGGTTCCGGGATCACCTTTCCTTAAGTCAGCATCGTCAAATGAATGATAAAACTCCTCTAAAGAGCAAAATCCATTCCATGGTTGTGCAGTCAGGTTATAGGTATTCTGCATGCCATAATGCAAGGTTCTCATCACAAGATTAAATCCTCTTGCATATACCTTGTCATAAGGAATCGCAAAAATGAATTCACTTGATCCGGTAATATCTGCATCAAAGTTTGAGAAAAAATTTGGCTCAAGGTTAAATTTACCAGAGTTGATAACCGCATCGCACGCATCACGCGCCTTGGTATACTCTGGAGTACCTGTATATACCTCAGCGTTGAGGTAAATTTTTGCTAACAATGCCTGGCCTGCCCATTTTGACATACGTCCATAAGTAGAAAGATCTACATTTTCAGACAATAAGGGAACATACTCCTCAAGTGAGGCTACAATAAAATCATATACTTCTTTTCTTGTTTTTGTAGGAGGAGTCTCATCAGGGTCATCAAATGCTGTAACTATAGGCACATTGCCATATACATCCAATAATGTCCAATAATAAAAACCTCTCAACACTTTCAGTTCACCAATAAATGGAGCGGCAAACTCAAGTGTCACTGTGCCGTCCTCAACCAATCCTTCAAATGTATAGATCAATCGATTACATGTACTTACTCCTCCATAGGCAAAACCCCAAACACCGCCTATTTCAGGATCTTCATAGTTCCAGGAATGCAGTTGCATTCTTCTCCAGTGACCTCCATCATCCCAGTCAGGACCACGGGTTGGTACTACCATTGCATCAGCAGATACTTCCTGAATCGAAAGTGGACCACCTGCCGCATAATTATACATACCTGTGTACGCATCACCGAGGGCAGATATAAACTGCGCTTCATCCTGAAAGAAATTATCAGGAGTCACCTCGCTGTATATCTCTTCATCGAGGTTGGTACATGACTGATTAAAGAACGTAACGAACAACCCGACTAATACTACTTTGGTGAATATTTTAATTCTTTTCATTTTCTTTGTTTTTTAATTGCTTATACTAGAATCCCAGGCTAACTCCCAATGCAAATGATCGTGCAAGGTACCATGTATTTCTTCTGTCAATCCCAGGAGCGAGAACACCCCCATTATTATCCGAGTATCTAACTTCAGGATCTGATCCTTTATAACCTGTAAGGACAAAGACGTTGTTTCCGCTGGCATACAAGCGGATATTTCTGAATGCATTGCTACTAGACATATCAAAATTGTATCCAATACTCATGTTATCAAGCTTGAAGTAAGAAGCATCTTCTACGTGCAGACTTGAGAATTTACCATCTGATGTATTCAAATACGTTCCATTTTCATTTTTCATATCCAAGGCGCCTTCATTCGGATTGTAAGTAACGATTACGTTTGGTACGGCATAAAATCCGGTATTTTGGTTGATGAGGTCATGCCCAAAGATACCTCTGAAAAATACATTGGCATCCCAACGTCCGAAAGTAAAGCTGTTGTTCCAGCCTAATTCTATTTCCGGCATACCGTTTCCTATCACAGTTCTATCGAGGTTATCAATTTGACCATCCTCATTCAAATCTTTATGCATCCAGTCACCAGTAGGCGATATGCCTTCATAAACAAGTCCCCATATCTCCCCGATTGGCCATCCTTCCTGAACTCGAATTAATGGTGTGTTGTTCTGTCCCGGAGAACCCATATTGGAAATATCCCTGATACCATATTCAAATCCTTTTGTAGAATCGGAAAGACTTACGATATCATTACTGATATAATTTGTAAACGTAATAGTAGGTGTATAGCTGAAGTTTGAATTATCAACTGCCTTCCAGTTAACCAATAGCTCTAATCCAGAGTTTTTAAGGCTACCCACATTCGTCCATGTTTGATTATACAAGTTTGGAGGAGTAGGAACAGTAAACAGCTGAAGTAAATCATTCGTTTCACGTGTATAATATTCTACTGATCCATACAATTTGTCATTTAACAAGGCATAATCCACACCAATGTTAAATTCTGCTTTTGTCTCCCATCTCAAATCAGGATTGGCATTACTGACAGGCCCATAACCCGGTACATATCCACCATTATAGAAGAAGTTACTTCCAGGGCCATATCGCTCAATAGAAAGCAGACTCTCCGGAAGGTTATTTCCTGTAACACCGTAAGAAGCTCTAAGTTTCAGGTTGGTGACTGATGAAGCATTGATAAAGTTGGCAAGCTCAACACCACCACTGATACCCGGGAAGAAACCCCACTTATTGTTTTCTCCAAATCGACTGGATCCTTCATAACGTCCACTTGCAGAAAGAAAATAGGTACTATTCCAGTTGAAGTTTACTCTACCAAAAAAGGCAATAATCTTATTTTCATTTTTATAACTTCCTACATCTCCAAGACCTGCAGGGAATTCAGAAGCAGCTCCTAAATTGTTGTAGGTAAATTGATCCGTAATAAAATCGCCACCTCGTGCATTGAATCCTTCATAACTAAATTCCTGGTAGGAATAACCACCTAAAGCTTCAATGTTTCCATTGTTCAAGTCGCCATTCCATCTCACGGTCGATTCGAAAAGTTGATTGAATGTATCATCAAGCCTTCTTGACGCATTTCCGTTTCTGTCCATTCCACCCCAAAAGGATTTCTTGGAATTGTAGCTACCCCTAAGGAAACTTTCAGATTGAATCGAGTAAGACATATCAAAAATAAGATTGTCCACAATTTCATAAGCAGCTTTAGCATTTACATTCATCCTTTTGTCAACACCATCGTTGATATTCTGCTCAAGAATAGCAACAGGGTTTTTGTAATCAAACTGTACAAGTTCGAAAAATCCACCATAAATATCAAATGCAGGATCATCAGATCTTACAGGAGCAGTAGGATTGTAGATGGTCGCAAACTTAAAGGCATCGTCCTGTCCATACTCAGCCTTTTTCCAGCTACCGCCCATATTCATGGTTAGGGTAAGTCGGTCGTTAAGCGCTCTATGCGTCAAATTCACCCGAGTATTGATGGTTTGACTTCCTGTCTTTAATGCAATACCTTCTACATCCCTAAAGTTGATAGAGGCACGATATGTAGTACTTTTACTTCCACCGGATACGGCTAAATTATGTATCTGACTCTTTCCTGTTTGAGTGATTTCTTCAAACCAATTGGTGCTTGCACCATAGTCCTGGCCTAATCCTATTTCGCTGGATAATTGTCGCCATTGGCTTGCATCAAGAACAGGTTGAAATCTGTAGGGTGACTCTATAATAAAAGATCCATTGTAGTCTGCAACCATTTTGCCTTCTTTACCTCTTTTTGTAGTCACAAGGATTACACCACTGGAACCCCTGGTTCCATAAATCGCAGCAGCTGATCCATCCTTCAGTACGTCCATTGATGCAATATCATTCGGATCCACATTGTCAAGGCTTGCTCCAATCACTCCATCAATTACAATCAATGGTGATGTGTTTGCTCCTAAAGTAGATAGCCCTCTCAAGCGAATGTCGTATCCTCCATTAGGATTAGATCCCGCTCTGGTAATGGTCAATCCTGCCACCTTACCCTGAATCAGCTGTGCCGGGTTTTGAACATTACCAACATTAAAATCTTCGGCTTTTACACTGGCAACAGCAGAAGTGATTTCCTTCTTTTCCTGTGTACCGTAACCGATAACAACTATTTCGGAAAGTGCGGTAATGTCAGCCGTAAGGCTTACATCGATCACAGATTGATTTCCAGCCACTACTTCATGAGAAACGAAACCAACAAATGAAAAGAAAATAACAGCATTTTCTTCTGAAAAGGACAGCGAATACTTGCCGTCAAAGTCAGTTACCGTACCAGTTGTGGTCCCTTTTACTACAACGTTTACTCCGGGAATTGGATCTCCGGTGTCTGCTTCTGTTACCGTTCCGGTAACTGTCACGTCCTGGTTTACGATCTCGATTACAACATTATTTCCATCATTGTCATTTTCAAGCACATTGACATTGATAACTTTATTGATTTGTTTGAACTTATAATGTGCTTGTTCGGATATATTTAAAAGTATATCGGAAATTGAACTTTTCCCTTTTTTAAGGGTCACCAATTTTTTGGTATCAATAATACTTTCATCATAAAAAAAGTGATAATCTGTTTTTGATTCAATTTTTTCAAAAACAGTTTTAATTGATGCATTCTCCAACCTGACGTTCAGGTCAATTTCGCTAATAGGTTTGATGCTTTGAGAAACACCATCAGAAGCGATAAGCAACCCAAAACAAATGAATTGCACCGTTATTCCGTAAAATACAAATTTTGACAACATAATTAGTAGTCGTAAAAGTTTATTTTTCATAACTTTAAGAGTTTATTAATTAAACATTTTTTTAACTGTCCTGACTTTATTTTGGTAGCGAGCCATCAGCCCGGATTAAAACCGGAGTTTTACTCCGGTTTTTTTACGATGAATCAATTTTAATTTTCATGAGTTTAGCCTTTAATTAATAGATTTACTTCTTTATCATTAAGTTTATAATCAACCTCTTTGGAAAATTGTAAACTTTCCAGCACGACCTTTAAGGTTTCATTTTCAAACCTTCCGCTAATTTTGCATTCATCTTCAGAATTCCCACTTAGCTCAACATTAACGCCATACCATCGTTCGATTATATGAATGAAATCATTCATGTTTGTTTGTTTAAATATCAGAATGCCGTCTTTCCATGAAAGTTCCAATTCCCGATCAAATTCAAGCTTTTCTGCTTCCTGAAGTTTTGAATTGTAAACAATCTTTTCGCCGGGATTGAGAATAATAGTTTCCTCAAGCTGATTGTGAACACCGCTGATTTTTACCTTACCGCTATTGAGCGAAACACTGATATTAGGCTCATTTTCAAATGCTTTTACATTAAAGGAAGTCCCCAATGCAAGGGTATAAATATCTCCGGATTTAACTCTAAATGGTTGTTGTTTATCCTCTGACACTTCAAAAAATGCCTCCCCTTTCAATTCCACATCTCTGTATTCGCTTGTAAATCTTTCCGGATAAATAATACGACTACCTGAATTTAGAGTTATAACTGTACTATCCGGCAATATTATGGTGGACTTTTGACCAAATGGATTTTGCTTACTTATATAATGAATAGGAGCTTCAACCTCGGATTTAATAAAATTGATTTTAATGAAAAAGGCGAAAGTCAATAAAAATAAAAATACTGCGGCAACCTTGATCCATGTCTCAAAGCCAATAGAAATTAAATTTTTATTTCTGGTTTGTCGCTTTTGGTTATCAGAAGGCTTTTCAAGGAGAATATTTTTTAAAACTCTATTGAATCGTTCATCATCGATTGGCGCTGTTTTAAAATTGAATTTCTGAATTAAATCCCTGGCGCTTTTAATATCATCAAGTTTATCCGGATTACCCTTAATCCACTCGCTCCAAAACAAATCATTCTCTACCGTCGGGTTCCTTACCCATTTGATGAATTCTTCGTCTGTTAACAATTTCTCTACATCTTTCATACCTACATTCCCATCTTGATTAACATCCTCAATAGTAAAGAAGGTGCAATCATTAAAATGACCTAAAAAAAATTACATTATTTTAAATTTCTAAATCTAATCGTTTTATTCCTCGAAGAGATATGGTTGAAATTGTACTTATAAGTTTCATATAATACAAATTCATCAAATGAGAAATAAATGCATTTAAATAAATCGGCTAGTAAATAAAATTATTACTGAAAGGTATTTCATTATAGCTCTCATTGACCCAAGCGCCCTGTAAAGCAAGTTTCTTATTGTTTTATCAGATTTTATTTTCATGATTTCCCTGGCTTCAGCGTATGAAAGGTTTTTATAATATATGTAGTAAACAACCTCTCTCTGCTTCCTGGTCAGTTGCTTCATAGCCTTTTGTAACATTTTTCTTTTTTCAATCAATATGTCTTCATTGATCAGGTGCGTTTCCAGTGGTAATACAATATCAAATTCATTACTGATTTCATTTATTATCTTATCCCTTTTTTTTGGTAATGCTTTATTATCCAATATTCTTCTTCTTAGAGAAATAAGAAGATATAAACGGATTGACTTTTTAATAACGCCTAATTTATTTCTGCTTTTTCTTAATTTGATAAATAAGTCTTGTACACAATCTTCGATAAGATTAACATCATTTGTGAACTGAAATCCATAATTTATAAGCTCATTAAAATACTTCGAATAAATATATATAAATGCAGATTCATCCCCGTTTTTAAAAATTTCCCATATCTCAACATCATTTTTATTTTCAAAAGGGCTATTATCCAGGATTTTTTCTGCTGATTTTATTTTCAGAGAACTAGTGGCGTCATATACTTTTTCAGTATAGACTTTTATGCCTAAAGTTTTATCAGGCATTTTTTTATTAAAATTATCTACAGATGTATTAGGCATACAAGTTAAATTATTTTATTAAATCCTCTCAATAACATGAACATAAGTCAGGTTTCATAAAAGGCTGATGGAAACTTATATTGTTAATTTGAAACAATATTAATTTCCATCAGGTAATGAGTAGTTTAAAACTCCACGAGTAGAAAATAACGCATAATAAATTAATTAGGTAAAACAATTGAATGCTTTTCAATTCCTATAATATCGTGGCACTGCGATACGCATCAAATAATATTGGGCGTGCCTTCTTATGATTAGGTCTGAATAATATTCAAGTATTATTACATGCATATTAACTATGTTTTTTGCAATTGTCAATCAAATTTGATTAAATAATTTAGGGAATCGTAAGGGCAAAGACTTTTAGTATCAGCTTGTAAGACGATTACAGCTAAATCTGAAATTGTGTAGCCAATTTATTAAGAAGTAAAGAAATGGTAACAAGCAATTTCTAATCGTTTTGTCAGGTAAATCCTCAGAGTTTACTAATAAGAATGATTTATTTTTTTTACTTTTTATAAATGGGAACGGTACTGCAAGGTTCTCCATACATGATGCTTGTCGCGTAGGGTCTCAGTAACCTGGTCAGTTCAACGTAGGCAGAAGTAGGAACATCGATCTTTCCACATCCTTTTATTACCACTTTTTTATCTTTATAATCCTTGGGATTTATGATTTTTAAAGCGCCTTTAAATAGTTCATCTTCCAAAACAGATAAATCTCCATATACAATTGTTTTGGCTTTTGGTTCGATATGCACTGCCAAAAGCATGTATGCCCAGGTAGGTATGATGGCATCAACAGAACAAAAAATAGCCACATGTTTATCCTGATAGGCCGACCAGTCATTTGATTTTAAAAAATCCCTAAACTCTTTTTCTCTTAATATAATGCCCTGAAATAAATTGTCTTTCAGGTCAAATACAGCCCTTTCTCCAGGCACATATAGATCCTCCAGGTTTATCGTGACAATTGAACTTTGAGCAACGCGATTTATGATTTCTCCTTCCACTTCCAATTCTTATTTTTATAACTCCTCTATTATTATAGTGGATATGATAAAATAATAGCGGACTTCAGTAAAAACCAATAAGTAACATTACGAAAGGAATTTATCTAATGATTGATTCAATCATTCCGTCATTTTATCATTAAGCCATTTTCTATTATAAAACCAATTTCTTTGCAGAAGGTTTTTTGGCGATAAAATCTTTTAAGTAATAGGGCTCGAAATAAGCCAGGTCTTCAAATGTATTTTGTTGACATGCCTGCCATGCCATGCTGCCTATATGTTCGGCAGAAGGAACTATGCCTTCAATAAAAATTGCGTTTTTCGAGTTTTCTAATACGGATTTGCACTTCATTGCCCCATTGCCGGCAAAAATTATTTTATGGTCAGATAGTAACTCTGAAAAGGAGGATTCATCAATGACTTTGGCCTCGGTAGGTTCTATAATCGACATGTCATGTTGCGCAATTAAACAATAGACCTCCATCCTTCGGGCGTCAATCATGGGGCAAATCAGTACCTCTTCGTATTGATTTTTAGCTATGCCATAGGCCATAGCTTCCAGCGAATTTATAGCAATTAATTTGGCGTCCAATGCATAGCAAATGCCTTTGGCTGAAGATGTTCCAATCCTTAATCCCGTGTAGGAACCCGGGCCTTTCGATATCGCCACTGCGTCAATAGCATTCATTTTCAAGCCACAGGTTTCAAACAAATATTTGATGGAAGGGGCAAGGTAGGCAGAATGTGATTTGTCTAAATGCAGGTGCTGCGATGAAATAAGATGCCCATCTTCATGAATAGCAATGGAGGAGGTTTGGGTGCTTGTTTCTATGCTTAAAATTAGCGCCATGTTTATTTTTCTGATTATTATAAATCGTTTCGAATGAATTGTTAAACCTGATTATTGAAACTCAGTATTATTCTATACTGAGATTATAGAACTAATATCGACCTTTCTTTTCGCGTTCAATAAATTTCCGGGGCTAAAATTACAAAGAAAAACCAACTATGAACTATAGCACATGATTCGACAAACTATGTAAGTTGTAGGTACCGCTATGAATTTGTCTTGTGATCCACAAGCTAGTAGGGGCCGTTTTTTGTTTGTTAAGGCTTTTGTGATCAACTTATTTAGAAAGTGTTCCTTAACACTTCCTCAACAAACTTAAAAACCTTCATCAAGTGCATAGCAATTCTCACGGGATGTAGTTCAACATAACTTGCCCCGAAGGAAAGCGGGGGACTATTCGCTCGGTCTTGCATACCGCTCATAGTCCTACTTATTAGCAACTGCTTTTATACCTCTTCTTCTTTTTTATCTACGATGTAGTCTTCAATATCCCCCTCAACTAATTTAACTTTATGTGGATCTTTGATATGTACTGTTTCATATTTCAACTCAATATCAGGCTGTACAAGGATTTTCAACTCGCCTTAGTCTTTAAAATCTTTTGATAGTATTTTCCATTTTAGTTTGATTATGGAATCCTTTGGCTCAGGCTTTAAGTAAATATCTTTCTTCTGGTCTTAGGCGTCTCGCTAAAACTTCTCATTATACTGTCTCTCTTCTGGTCTTAGCGTCTCGCTAAGACTTCTCAAAACATAGCATTCCCACTAGAATCTGAATAAACGTTGATCCAATAATTGAAATTAAACTAAAATCTTCCATTTGTAATTAATTCTTTATGGCCTCGGAATATGTGTCTTAGCGAGACGCTAAGACCAGAAGGGGATTACGGTCATTTCCAATGGTTGATGTTGAAAAATGAAAAATTGAAATAAGTGTAAGGATGATCTTCATTGGTTTTGCGCACAACGTTGAGTATAAGAATAGCAGCCGATTGCGGAAGTAGAAATTTTCAGGTTACTACTAAATTTTATGTGGGCTATAATGCTCATATTTACTACTGTCTCGGCTATTATTTTTATACTTTGTTACCGCCTGGCATTTTTACTAATTCATAATTTGTGCTTCGTCCACCGCTTGCCTCCTTTTGTAAAATATCCTTCTTTATCAAATCTTGAATATCTCTTAAAGCAGTATCTTGTGAACACTTATTGATTTTTCCCCATTTTGAAGAAGTCAATTTACCATTAAATCCGTCAAGCAATTTATTTATCATACTTAGCTGTCTTTCATTCAGAATTGTTGTTGAATGCAACTTCCAAAATTCTGCTTTATATAGCACTTTCGATAAAATTCCTTCTGTTGAGTTTATTGCATTTGTCAAACAATTTAAAAACCATAAAATCCATTCTGTTATATCTAAATTGCCTTTTTGCGTTTTTTCTAAAATGTTATAATATTCCTTACGTTCAACTCTAATCTGGGCTGACATACTATAAAATCTCTGAACACTTTTGTCGGAACGTGCTAATAACATATCAGTTATTGCCCTTGTAATCCTTCCATTTCCATCATCAAAAGGGTGAATTGTCACAAACCACAAATGTGCAATTGCTGCTTTTAATACTAAATCTAATCCATTTTCGTTTTCAAACCAATTCAGAAAAATATTCATTTCATCGGCTACTCGTTCAGATTTTGGAGCCTCATAATGCACTTTCTCTTTACCCATAGGTCCAGAAACCACTTGCATAGGCCCTTCTTTTCTCCAATCAGCAACAGTAATTTTATACATACCACTTCTTCCTGTTGGAAATAAAGCAGCGTGCCAATCAAATAATCTGTCTGCTGTTAGAGGAACTAAATAACGTTGAGTTGCATCTAACATCATTTCAACTATTCCATCAACATTTCTTTCCGAGTGAACAGAACCCGCAATATCAAATCCTAATCTTCTTGCAATTGAAGAACGCACTTGTTCTTTTTCTAAAAATTCACCCTCTATTTCAGATGATTTTATTACATCTAATGTCAGTGTATTTAATACGGCTTCATTTTGTAATTCAAAACCAAGGGTTTCCATTCTCCCTAAAAGTTTTCCTTGTAGGTTTCGTGTTTCACCCAATTTCAACAACACTTGATTGTTGTCCCAAATAAAATTTGGCCAATTATCTTGTTCGTGTATGTAAACCTTCATTCTTCGCATAATTTGCGACAAATATACTAATTATTCTCCGCATCCTAAATTATTCTTTGCTTTTTTTGCGGTGTTTACATTCTTAATCTCCGCAAATGCCCATTCTGTTTGCTTGGCGGTAACTATATACAATACTACTTGTAATAGCCGATTTGTATATTCGCTCCTGTTCCTATTATTCTACTATAGTTGTAATTGTGAAAATTGCCTCCATTGGCCCTAAAGGGCATTTTGGCGCTACATCTAATCCTATTTAACATAATCTATTCCGTATAGCATGTCCAGGGTAAAGGTTCGGATTATTAAAAAATCAAATCCGGCCTCCAGCCAGGGACTTGTCTTAAAAAACTTAGGACAATATAGTACTTTTTTGGAATACCGAAGCGCTTCTTGTGAAATAATTGCAAAAATACCTCATGTTGTCACTACATCTATGCGTCACTCCGGCAAGGGCCTTATCTCAGGCTTCGATATGCTAAACACCACCAAAGGCAGCATTTTCAAAAGTATAGGCATACTTTTTTTTGGGTCATCTTTTTGGCTTTTTATACCACACGCAATCTTTATTTCGATCACGTGTGGTGGTTAAAAAATTGAAATAATATGGCAAAGCTACTGTCGCCCTATTACTTCTTTCTGCTATTCACTTACTTTCTTATAAATAGCATCGGCAATCGCTTTTCTGATTCTTTTGCCGGGCCGGTAAATAATCCGTGACTTTTTAATACTGGCTTTCGTAATCTTATTTTCAGCGTCTTCACCTTCACTACTCAATGAAGCATTAAACGAAGTAAAATGAAGATTGTATAGGATACCCGACCAGATGAGCTTATCCTTCTGCGATATGTTGTTTTATTTGATTATAAATGTTTTTCACGGTTTCGATATCAGGGTGTCCGGCGGGCAGCTTTTTTTTCAGTATTCGCATGGCCTTAGCTGATAATTCCATGGCTCCTGTGGCATCTCCAAGTTCGAATAATAGGGTTGACAAATTCGAATAGTGTACAGCAGTTGTTGGATGATCTGCTCCTAAATTGATCTCATCGGCTGTGATGGCTTTTTCCAGTAAGGATCTGGCCTCTTTAAGTTCTCCAAGGTCTTCAAGCACCAGGGCCAAATTGGAATAATGGACTGAGGTTCTGGGGTAATCGGGTCCGAAGGTATGTTTTTCTGCCTCTATTGCCTGTTCGAACAGCGCCTTTGCACCTTCGTGATCTCCAAGTTTATGAAGTACCATACCCATATTGGCGCAAGCGGTAATGGTATATGGATGATCCGGTCCAAAATTTTTCTTTACGATTTTCATAGATTTCTCCAGCTGGGTTTTTGCTCCTTCATGATCTCCGAAGTCACTTAATACCATACCCAAATTGGAATAATGTACCGCCAGTGTCGGATGATCAGGCCCCAGATTAGGTTCATCGGCCTCAATGGCTTTTTCGAGCAGCGCTTTCGCTCTATCGAGCTCCCCAAGATCCTGCAGCAATCTGGCCAAATTGGTATAACTCGTTGTGGTATCCGAATGCTTCTCACCGAAGTGTTGCTCATTGATCGCCACGGTTTTTTCCATCAGGATTTTTGCCCCTTCGTAATCGCCAAGATCCTGAAGCACGATTGCCATATTGGAATAGCTCCTTGCTGTATTTGGATCATCCTTCCCAAAATTAAACTCATCTGCCTCGATTGTTTTATCCAACAGCGCCTTTGCCTCTTCGTTCTCGCCCAGTTCCTGAAGCGCTAAGGCCAAATCGGAATAGCTGTTAGCGGTAGTAGGATGCATCTTTCCTAAGTTGATCTCATTGACTGCAGAGGCTTTTCTGAGCAGATCTTTAGCTCCTTTATAATCTTCAAGTTCTTCATACACCATAGCCAAATCGGCATACCTGCGGGCAATCGTAGTATGCTGCGGACCAAAGCTAAATTCATCTGAATCAAGGGCTTTTTGATATAACACCTTTGCCCCTTCAAAATCATCTTTCGATTTCAGAAGCTTAGCCAGCCGGGCATAAACCACTGTCATTCTTGGATGCTTGGCGCCAAAGTTGGCCTCATTTGATGCGATGATTTTTTCGAGCATAGCTATTTCATCTTCAGTATTATTGAGAGACGACAGCACGTTGGCCATATCGATATAGGTGGCTGCCGTAGTAGGATGATCGGTTCCAAAGTGCGCCTCATCAGCTTCGATGACGAACTCCAATAAACTCTTTGCCAATTCCTTATTCCCCTGATCATAGTATATGCAGGCCAAATTGTGATATCTCCTCGCTAAAGTCGGATGTTCTTTACCCAAATTTTGCTCTTCATACGAAATCACCTTTTTTATCAGTGAAATTGCCTTTTCATGTTCTCCAAGGTCATTCAGTACCATTGCCAAATTGGAATAATTCGTTACCGTATTGGTATCCATCTCCCCATAGTGTAATTCATTACGTTCAAGGACTTTTTTCAATAACGGTTTTGCGCCTTCCTTATCCCCCAGGTTGTAAATCACTGTAGCAATCTGAATCTGAAGAGCCGACATACTTTCTCCATTATCATCGGCTGCACTAGCCAAGAGCTCAGTAATACCCAACAGAGCCTTCATATAGGCGATCCACCTAAGTCTGTAGATTACAAGATCTCCTTCTTGCTCCCGGGTAAAACCTGCCATCACGTTTACCATGAGCATAATCGAATACACTAACCCTGGCGCTTGCTGCTTGAAAATCACCTCACCCACCAGCGAATGCATTTTGTAACTGTCAGTTTCTGCATTTTTTATCAACCAGCCTTTTTGGCACAATGCATTCAGGACAACAGGAAACTCTTCGGCCTCTTCACTTGCCTCAGGCTTGATCAGTTGGCTGAGTATCTTATACGAATGAAAACCTGAAGGCAGATAAAGCATATGCTGCATCAGCCCTATTTCTTCGTCATCCAGGTGGCTCAAGGAGAAAATTGCACTCAACAAGCCGGTTACCTGCTCAGATTTATTCTGTCCTTCCGGAACAGGAAGTTGATCATATAGTGATCCATCTACGCTCAGGGCACTTTTTAGTGTATCAAAATCATAAGACCTGTTCCCGGCTATTTTCGCAAGCAACTCAATAGTGAGTGGGTGATATTCTATGCTAGAGACCAGTTCTTTTATTTGTGTGCCACTTAATTCAGCATGTTGATAGTGTAGTTTGAAGAGTTCATATGCGTCATCTTCATGAAGTACATCCAGATGTTTTGTGGCAAAGCCCTTTAATTTCTTACTGGAACTGAGCAGAATGTGCCAGGACGGCGCCAGTGGGAGCCTGTTTCGAAAAGCTTCGATGCTTTCATCGACATTGTCAATGATCAGCAAATTACGATCGGATTGTATGCCGTTCATCTTACCAATAAGGGTATTGAAAATATCCAGGGGATTTTGAAGCTCATAAGCCGGCCTGGTGCATTCCCATAGACCATCTTCAGTTATAATATCCAGTAAAAAAGAACTTTCTGATTTTTGGTTGATCCAGGCAACATGCTCGTAATCCTCCCAATACGTATGCATATATGCCTGTGCCAGGGTAGTTTTTCCTATCCCTTCAGATCCCGTAATCAGCAGGGGTTCATTTTGGTGCAACAGCAATTGGCGCACCTCGTCCAGGTCTTTTTCCCGTCCAACAATCGAATCTGGCAAAGGCAATGGAATATGAAGTGTGAGTTTTTTAGGAAGAGAGTTTTCTGCTTTATCGATCATAATCTTGAAAGTTGTGCTGTCAAAGTGACTCAGGGTCTGTCAAATATAAATTACATTTATGTTGTATAATTGTACCTCATCTTCGAAATCCTTACAATAACCCTGCTAATGTTGTGGTTTTGAAAAAAAAAAAATTCCAAACCTGCCTGTTCGGCAGACAGGTCTGCTGCACACTTATTTTTCAAAACAGCAATTTATATTTGAGCAGACCCTAAGGTAATAGATTTTCCCGCCACTTTGATTAACTACCGGATCAATATTTATGCCTTTTTATCTCAGTCGCTTATTGATACGTGTAAAAAGTTAGTTATCACACATGGCTGCGATAGGCAGTGGTGTACTATAAATTGCAGATCCATCATTAGTTTGGATTTATGAAGGCTAAAGATTTTCAAAAAGGTCTTTTTTCGACTTTGCGGACCAGGGGTGAAACAAAAATAAATTTTTTGGAATGAGGGAATTTTGTCGTAGACCCGATGGTATTAAAAATCTTCCCTGCTCACGATTATGATTATTATTTTGTAGGAAGAAGTGAAATATTGAAAAGGTGCAAAGATAAAAAAAGGCCGGTTCATCACGATCCGGCCTTTTTGCTTTCGATACAACACTTACTATTGAAACATACACTCTTTATTTTGTAAAAGGATATTTACACACTTCTTCACCATTATTTAAGTGGTAATACCTTTGTGTTCAGTTCATACTGAGTCATGGCGTCTTCACGCTTTTTGGTGGCGGCCTGCCATTCAGGAAGAAGTTCATTCAGGAATTTTTTCTTTTCACTGATCAGTTTATCCATATCCAAACCTATGTAGGCCTGTGCTTTGGCTTTAGTGCTCACATCTGCCACAGGGATATTGCCTTTATGGCCTGGTTCAAACCCTACAGAAGCAATTTTCAATCTCGCCTCCTGTGCCTTTATGATACCGGTACCCAAAATCCGAAGTACTTCCACAGGCGCATGGAATGCAGCGCCATGACCGGCAGCGGCAAAATCCCACCTCCATTGTGCGTGTCGGATGTCAGTAAGTGCGCCTTTCATTTGGGCATCAGAGGCGCCTAATTTCCAGGCAAATTCAGCTTCCAAATGAGTTGTGACAAGTAAATGCTCCAAATCTCCACGGATTTCCAGAACCCGATCCATATTGGCATATACGCTGTTGGTCAGCTCTTCTTCGCTTTCCCTGTGACAAACCTGACAACTGTTTGCGATGTTATTTAATGGGCTTTGGATTTTGTGATCTGTAAACTTTACGCCACCTTCAGATTTATAAGGCATGTGGCAATCTGCACACGATACGCCACGTCTGGCATGAATTCCTGTCTGGAAAATTTCATACCCGGGATGCTGTGCCTTAATCATTGGAGCCTTGCTTAGCTTATGTGTCCAGTCGCTGAAATTTATATCATCGTAATACGCCTCTATCGCTTCAACGGTCATTCCATTATCCCACGGAAAGGTCAGGTAAGGAACACCTTCGAATGGTTTTTTCTTGTTAAAATAGTATTCCACGTGGCACTGGGCGCAGACGAGGGTCCTCATTTCCTGGTGCGTTGCCTCGCTGATGTCTTTTCCTTGCCTTTCAAATGCTTCCACAAGGGCAGGCCTGGAAATCTGCAAGTCCATGGTTTTTTCGTTATGACAATCGGCGCATCCGATCGGATTGGCAATTTCTGCTCCATGACGTGACCATTTGCCCATATAAAATTCTTTTACACCTATATCATTCATCAACCTTGGCACATCCGGGCTTTTACAGGTCCAGCAGGTAGCTGGCATCGGGCCATCTTCAGGTCCAGTGGGGCCACCTGTCCTCAGGGTTTTATGAATATCCTTCACAGCATATACGTGACCTTTTGGTTGGTTGTAATCTTTTGAAAAACCATAACCTGCCCAGAGCACTACCAAATCCGGGAATTGCTCTAACTGGTCGATATGTGCATTGCCATTATACTTACTCACAAAAGACGTGTCTTTCATTTTCATGTACGATTCATATTCTTTAGGGTAGTTTTGTCCCCACACCACATTTCGAGGTTCGAATTGCTGGATATCTATTTTTTTCTGATCTAAAAACTGAGCCTCTGTGCGCCGTTCTATGATCGTTGAGGTAAGTATGCCAAGTACAAAAACGACTACTGCAGTCACGCCAAAAATTATCCAACCCAGCCATGGTTTGGATTGTACAGATTTTCGAATGGTATTCATAATATAGATAGTGTTAATTGTTCGTATTAAGATTTCGTATAAATTCCGGGACAGGACTTGCAGGTAATGGCACTTTGGCATTTGGTGTTGAGTTCAACCCTTTCACCCTGCCGTGCGGCACTTCCCTATGGCAATCCCAGCAAAGCTTTCCATCACCATGCATTTTATCTTCAAGGGTCACATTCAGTAGTCCTACATGCTCATTGACCTTTTGATGGCACCCCTGGCAGTTTTTTTGAACTACTTCCTGGCCTGCTTCATGCATTTTTATTACCTGGGGTTCCATTCTCAGGGTAAACATGGTAGCATGCCTCAATCCATCTTTTGCCTTGAAGAAATATTTGTTCAGTACGTTGTTGTGAGGCACGTGACAATCATTGCACACTGCCACCTCTCTGTGGCTGCTGTGTTGCCAGGTGGCATATTCTGATCTCATTACATGGCAATTCACGCACGTCTCCGGATCATCCGATAAATAGGATACTGCATTGGAAACATAAAGGGCGTAAATGAAAATTCCTACGAAAAATGCAATCAGCAAATTCACATAAAAAAGCCAATATGAGGGAGGCCTTAGGTAATTTAATGTTTTTTTCAACGCCATAATTGTCGTGTTATTCTTTTGCGGTTGTAAAAAATTGTGGCTTGAAAGCGATCATCGCCCATGCCCAGTTTTGAGTTGCCGACTTGTCTCCACCACCTTTTACTGCTTCCATTGTTTCGGTGGCAAACATTTGAGAATATCCCAGGTTGAATTTTACATCTTTGGTTAGCGCCACCGTGTATACAAGGTCTACTTCAGTTTCCAGGGTTGATCCATATGTTTCACCGGCAGTATTCGCTGTTTTATAAATTTTTGCAGGGCTGGCAAAGTAATGCAGGTTTGCTGCCAGGTTCGATTTTTGACTTATTTTAAATTTAGTTTTTAAATGAATATCCATCAATCCTGAAGTTCTGCCTCCCTGACCGTGACCGTTTCCAACATAAAAATAATCCATAAACCCATAGAATTTGTGATTTGTTCCATACAAAGGATTGAAGGATTTGTCCTTTCTATCTGCAAGGCTGGTTCCTGATAAGTATTCCACTCCTAATGTAATGGGTGTGATGTCTGTTGTTAAGGTTCCATGAATGGCCACCAACATTGCACTTACATTAGTATTGCTTTTATTTTTACCATCTTGATAATAAAATTCTCCATCGAGTTTTACCACACCCAAATTGTAACTTCCCAGTACGCCATAGGTTTGGCGGTTTGCAATGGTGGTGTCGGCAGCTTGCTGACCATCATTATGGAAAAGGACGGAGACCTCAGTTTTGTCAAATTTCCTTGTCCACCATCCCAGGAGCATTGTCTTATAGTTATTAACGCCGAAGTAATCTGTTCCGGAAAGTTTTCCCGGTTCAAAAGGAATTTGCTGATTGAATCCGAAAGCGATATGGGTCTTGCAATTTTTTTCAGCGTCCTCTCTCGAGAAAAGAATCGCGTCATGGCTTCTACCCTGCTGCGCCCAATCTAGATTACCCAGGAATCGGGCATTGTTATAATTCAGCGCCTGACGACCTACTTTAAAAGCATATTTTTCATTAAAAGAATATCGTGCCCAAGCCTCATACACATTTTGTAAGGTAGGGTCTGTCTTGTAAATCTGGTCAGTGCTACCCCACATTCTCACGTCCTGCAGTGCAATATTCAACCAGATTTTGTCATTTTTGAAATCCATATATAGCCTGGATCGCTGCTCTACAAAAAAAGCCGGGTTTGCACTTGATTCTCTTAATTTTTTGAATCCATTGCGAAATTCTGTTCGGGGCCTTAGCTCGCCTGTCATGGTAAATTGTGCCAACACATCAGTTTGCGATAGCAACACAATAATACCTATGGCCAACACATTAGTTAGTATCCGTTTTCTCATGTCAGTTCTTTTCATTTAATTGCCTGTTTAATTCACTCAGTTAGTCGCATACAACCTGGAATGAACGACTCTAAATGTAGCTCACTCCTTTGGTTAAAAATTGATCCCGGCTAATGTATTGAGTAATTTTATTTCGTCCTTTTTATCTTAAAAAATAAACATTTCAAAATAATCACAATGGAGACTGAGAACATTATGATTTGAGTCATAAAAGTCTCCGTTTGCGTAATAAAATTATCATTTTTATAATAGAAATAAAATGGAAAGCAGAGGTATTTTTAACCTATTGGGATGAAATGTAGTTTTACTTAATGGAATAACTCTTGTAGCGGAAATATAGGCAATTTTGAAAAACATAATATATTTTGATGGGGTGTGCATTTTATGCAATTGGGCCATAATGTTTATTATCAAGCATGATAAAAAAGAAGTATTTAGGTTTTCTTCGCTTCAGTCAAAGTTTGCAAAAAAGCAGTTGTTGCACATGAACGGTCAGGATATAGTAAGCAATTCTGTAGTGTATCAGGATGGAAATCATTTTTATAGCAGATCAGACGCTGTCTTGGAAATTCTAAAGGAAATTGGTGGTGTCTGGAAATTATTCTATGCATTTAAAATTATCCCAAAACCAGCAAGGGATTGGCTTTATGAACTAATAGCCAGAAACAGGTATTTCCTTTTTGGCAAAAAAAACAGTTGCATGATTCCACCAAAAGCGATTAACCATCGTTTTTTGTTAAGTAGTGCCTGAACGGAAACTGTCGAATTTTATGAAATGAATTATTTTGGATGAGATTTTTCTTTTTTGAAATTCGGTGATGCCTTAGCATCAGCGAGTTGAGAAAAATGAAAATATCACCAAAAGAAACATTTCTAATTTTGCAGAGTTTCCGTTCAGACACTAAGTAATGAGTCTGGTATAAAAACTCTCAGATAAGAATTCCTCGCAAACCTGCCTGTCCGGTAGGCAGGGGCGCGAAGGCACAAAGTATTGATTAGTATTCTACCTATCTCTATTCAATCTTAAATCAATTGTTAACAATTTAATTTGACTCTGGATCCAGCTCTTATGGTATTCAATGCCTAATTCTATTTCCTATATGCTTTGAGAACTGTATCAATGAATTTATTGTTCTCTTCATCAATCACCATTCGTGAAGGATCTGCTTCAAACCACTCTACCGTTTTTTGAATGCCTTTTTTAAATGGAATGGTCGCATTAAATTCCGGTACAAATCGTTTGATTTTAGAATTGTCAAATATGGTGCTCACGGCTTTGTCGCCAAGTAGATTTCCGCGCATCCATCCCCAATCGACGCTATCTGCCACCTCACAAATAAAATCTGAAGCAATGTGAACAGCTTTGAGTTCGGCACCTGCCGCCTCAGCTACGGCTTCGTAAATCTGATTCCAGCTCAAAAGCTCATCCGAGGTGATGTGGAAGGCATGGCCTATTGCCTGTTGATGCCCAAGAAGGCCCACAAACGCTTTGGCAAAATCTCTGGAATGAGTAATTGTCCAGAGTGATGTGCCGTCACCATGGATGATTACTTCTTTGCCTTTCTTCATTCTGTCGATGATGGTATAATCTATCCAGCTGCCAATGGCCACAGGAATAACGGTATCGTAAGTTAGTGAAGGCCGAACAATGGTGATTGGGAATCCGTTAAGACGGAATTCATCATTTAACATTTCTTCACAAGCGATTTTATCCTGTGAATAATCCCAGTAAGGGTTATACAGCGGAGTAGATTCTGTGATTACCGGATGACCACCAACTTTTTGATACACCGAGGCAGAGCTGATAAAAATGTATTGCTTAGTTCGTCCAGTGAAGATTTCAATATCCTGCTTTATATCTTCAGGGGTAAAGGCAATAAAATTCACCACTACATCAAATTTCAAATCCTTTAAAACTGCCAAAACCTGTTTCTTATTTTTTATATCTGCTTGCAAAGAGATGATTTCTTCTGGAATATCCTGCTTAACTTTTCCTCTGTTAAGATGGTAAAGTTCGATTCCTTGTTGTATGGCCAATTTTGAGCATGCGTTTGAAATATTGCCAGTGCCTCCGATAAATAAAACTTTCATAATTTCTTTCTTCAGTTTGATCAATGCTGCATCACCTCAAAAATAGGGACTAAATATTAAAAATCCTCCGTTTAGAATTTGAAGAATTCTTTTCTCGTTTCAGGTTTGTAAACTAATTAGGTAGAATGAAAGCAAAAAATAATATATTGCTCTTAATAAACAAATAAGCCCAAATAAATGAAAAAATTATCGTTGACAATAGCCATTCTGATTTATTGCATATTCAATCTTTACGCACAAAGTAAAAATACTGCCCAGCTTACTGTGCATGCCAATGAAGGAAAAACTACCATTAGCAAACATATTTACGGACATTTTAGTGAGCATCTCGGTAGATGCATATATGGAGGAATTTGGGTTGGAGAGGACTCGGAAATTCCGAATATCCAGGGTTATCGAAAAGATGTATTCGAAGCTTTGAAAAAATTAAATATTCCTAATCTACGATGGCCGGGCGGATGTTTTGCTGATGAATACCATTGGAAAGATGGAATAGGCCCGAGGGAGAATAGACCTGAAATGATCAACACGCATTGGGGTGGCGTAGTAGAAGACAACAGTTTTGGAACCCATGAATTTTTGGATTTCTGCAAGCTATTGGAAACAGAGCCTTACATCTGCGGTAATGTAGGAAGCGGATCGGTGGAAGAAATGTCGGATTGGGTAGAATACATCAATTTTGAGGGTAAAAGTCCTATGGCCGATCTGCGACGTGAAAATGGAAAATTAGATACCTGGGGGGTGAAATACTGGGGTGTCGGCAATGAAAGCTGGGGTTGTGGCGGTAATATGACTCCTGAATATTATGCCAATGAATACCGCAGATATGCCACATATGCCAGGAATTATGGTAAAAATAGATTGTATAAAGTTGCCGGAGGGGCTAACTCATGGGATTTGAAATGGACAGAAGTGTTGATGAAAAATGTTCCCAACAGAATGATGGATGGCATTTCGCTGCATTATTATACCGTGCCTAATACCTGGCGCAAAAAAGGATCAGCTACCGAATTTGATGAAAAAGATTATTTTATCACCTTAAAAAAAGCGGGCCAAATGGATGAGCTCATCAGCCAACACAGCACCATTATGGATAAATACGACAAGGATAAAAGAATTGGATTGATCGTAGACGAATGGGGCACCTGGTATGATGTAGAGCCCGGCACAAATCCCGGTTTTCTGTACCAACAAAACTCCATGCGCGATGCCTTATCTGCCGGAATGACGCTTAATATTTTTAACAATCATGCCGAACGCGTGAAAATGGCCAACATCGCACAAACCGTAAACGTGCTTCAGGCAGTCATATTAACGGATAAAACAAGGATGATCTTGACGCCTACCTATCATGTATATGATTTGTATCAGCCACACATGGAAGCAACATTGTTGCCATATCACCTGGAAAGCCCTGACTATATTTTTGATGGAGATGCTCAAGAATCAGTTTCGATTTCCTGCTCAAAGTCTAAAGACGGAACCATTAATATCACTTTAGTGAATATCGATCCCAATAATTCCCTTCAGCTTGATTGCAATGTAGTTGGCAAAGAGACTAAAAAAGTAACGGGACGAGTGATTACCGCCACAAACATCAACGACCACAATACCTTTGATGATCCCGATAAAATTGTTATTAGCGGTTTCAAGGATTTTAAAATCTCAAAAGGAAAAATTGAGGCAGTGTTGCCGGCAAAATCGGTGGTGTTGTTACAGGTTCGATGATTAACTACACTCAAAAGAAATCCAATTTACCGCAAAGACAGAGAGTCGCAGAGGAATCTCAGCGTCTCACTATCGCAGGTTCCCTGAACCTGTGAAATAATGAATGCCAGGATTCCATCCGTATTGATAGTATAAAGATTCTATTGTAGAAATATAGCGTTTATGAGAGAAAAAGATCAAAGTTCTAATGAAATTCAGCAACTGAGGCATGGAGCACGCGCCAAAGTTGATTCATAACCTTCCCCCAACTACCACCTTTTTGCGGTAAATCTTTTTGACTCCTGTCGAATTATAAATTTCCAGGTAAATGATATAATATCCCATCCTGACTTCTTGCCCGTTGTCATCCAGTCCTTCCCATTTAAAGTCTTCCTCAGCTCCGATGGATTTGTGAGAGATAATTGTTTTGATAAGTCTTCCGGTGGCGTCTGCTATTTTGATGCTGGCCATATTGCCTGAAGTAGCGAATCGACATTTTATGGTAGTAAAATCATGAAAGCCATTATTGCCGGGAATAAACACCAGGGGCTCTATGATCACCTCTTCGCTGTCAATAATGCTTGCCAAATACTGGGAATTCATTTTTCCGGGAGTTGCAAATCCGGAGGTGCTTGCTGCCGATTGCCAATTATTCGGATTGTTTGTTTGGCCTTCAAAGGAAATGCGCTCCAGCGATACCCCCTCGGTATCACGGAGAAATCCTGAATGATATTCGTCTCTGTACTGGAAAAAATCTATGGAATCGCCAACCTCATTCATCAGGATCACATTGCCTTCATCGTCATTAAAAGGCGGCAAATCATCGATTTCAAAAATATTATCCATTTCGAGGCCGGGATAATGATTGCTCAAAACTTCGGGATCTTCCGTCAATACTAAAAATTGTTTGGGTTCGATGATAAAATGATCTTTAGTAATTGGCTTAGTATCAGCATTGCCTATCTGCAAAGAATTAAGGTCAATGTATTTTTCTGACTGGTTATATAGTTCAACAAAATCGACCCCTCCGGGCAAGGGATTGAATAGGATTTCATTGATGATGAGATCCAGGGTGTCTGCCACTTCCGGCAATACAAACGATGATGAAGTTTCTTTGCGAATATTCCCTACACAATCGTGAAGGTTTTTAATGGTCAGTTCGTAAATGGTTTTTGGCAAAATCGGATTCCCAAAATCTATGGCAATAGAGGTCAGTTTTGGTGAATGCAATAAGACCTTTTTTATTTCCAGCTCGGGCTGTACAGAGATATTTTCAATGCTTATTTCCTGGGGAGCAATTTTTTCATTTAAATATACAATTACAGAGCTATTGGATTGAGAAATAATTCTGGTGACTGTAGGACCTAAAATGTCAATAGTTTCTTCTTTGGAGGCATTTTCTTTTCCGGGCGTCCCTCCTGAGGGATCGGGGCTGGCAATCCAGTTTGCGCGATCTTTACACGGATAGTCGGCATCTATCATTTCCAGCGACCAGCCACCGTCATCTTTTTCAATCGATTGGTACCACGAATCATCATAATCCAATGAAAATACCAATTCATCATACTGGTTGAGGAGAACGATGGCTTCCCCACGATTGTTAAGGGAAGGCCAATTGGTGACTTTTATGGTACGACCATATCTTTCCAATGGGCCAACAGCTGCATGCTGACAAAGAATAATGTATTCATTGGGATTAATGGTTAAATCAGGAATAGTTGTGGTGTCATTTCCTACAATAAGTTTTGCTTGCTTCAGATCGAATGCTTCAGTGTGCGGATTGAAAATTTCCAGGTATTCATACTCCGGCAGGTCTACTTCAGGTGTAGGATCAGCCATGATTTCTGTGATGATCACATCTCCAAATCCAATGATGTAAGGTGCACGATACATGAAATTAGAGGTATAAGAATCCATAATATTGGAGAACAAATCCTTTATGCCACTGACCACCAATTGATGATTCGTTTTATCTTCAAATTTTTTCTGAAAAGAAAGTAAGGCAACACTATCGTATGGCAATTCAACAGCATTGGGATTCCCGATGTTTTCACTTATTATGTAGTTGTTTACATCGTTGGCGCTTATTGAAGATATAGTTTCGGTAAAATTTATTTGTAAGGTAGAGTCAGAAATTACCAATAACGAATCAATCTCAGGAGGCTCGGTATCCTTATTTGATTCGCCTGTAATGGCCAGGTTATCAAAGAAGAAAAGTTTCGATCTTGTGGAGGTGAATGTACATTTAATTCCAAAGTAAAGTGAATACCTATGTGTTCCATCTACCACAATTCCTTCAGAGATATAATTCTTGTCTAAATTCGTATCAACGAACAATTCCCAACTATTTTCATGGTTTTTGGTCACTTTAATGTTGAGTTCTACCAGACTGGCTTCAACCCGATCATCTGTGCCATCAATAATTTTTACCGATGTAGATTTTTCACCGGATTGTTTGTAAAGGCTTACCTCATCTTGCGTATTTCCAATTCTCACAAAATAACCTTTCAGCGGCTCTTTCAGGTTTTCATGATCCGAAACCAGATATACGTCAAGATAATTATTTGAGGATGGATTGAATTGAAGTTTTACATAAAATGACCATTCAGCGTTATTTATTATTTCGCTTGATATAGAAAGGTAAGTTTGTCCTGCTTCAGCAGGGGCATTAAGCTGAAGCTGATTTTCAGTATTGATGATAAAATTAATGGTTTCGCCAATCCATATTGGAGATTCGGTAAAATTTTCATCTGAAAAATTATCACTGATTTGGGAAAAGACAGTATGAAATTGGAATGTTTGAATGACAATTATAATGATCAGGAGGTATTTCATATTATTTAAAAAGAAACCAACTTTATAAAAATAAAATATATTAATTTTGCAGGCTAATTTATAATTAGGTGAATTTTAACCTCTAATATAAACAAATAAAATGAAATTAGCAGTAGTCGGAGCCACAGGGCTTGTGGGCGGAGAAATTTTAGAAGTTCTGGATGAGCGTAATTTCCAGTACGATGAATTGTTGTTGGTAGCTTCTGAAAGATCAGTTGGTAAACAGATGGAATACAAAGGAAGGACGTATTCGGTTATCGGTTTGGCTGATGCTGTTTCAAAAAAGCCGGACGTTGCGATTTTTTCAGCAGGAGGGGGAACATCCCTGGAATGGGCGCCAAAATTTGCCGAAGTTGGAACTGTCGTGATCGATAACTCTTCCGCATGGAGGATGAACCCAAACAACAAACTAATCGTACCGGAGATCAATGCAAATGAATTGACCATCGATCATAAAGTGATCGCCAATCCAAATTGTTCCACTATTCAGATGGTGGTAGCTTTGGCGCCACTTCATTATAAATATAAAATGAAAAGAATTGTTGTATCAACATATCAATCTGTTACCGGCACGGGTAAAGCTGCGGTTGATCAGTTGAACAATGAGCGGGCTGGAAAAGAGGGTGAAAAAGTGTATCCTCATCCTATCGATATGAATGTGTTGCCACATATCGATGTATTTCTGGAAAATGGATATACAAAAGAAGAGATGAAAATGGTGAATGAAACCAAGAAAATTTTCTCTGACGATTCCATCCAGGTGACGGCAACCACCGTCAGACTTCCTGTAATGGGCGGGCATAGCGAATCTGTAAATGTGGAATTTGAAGAGGATTTTGATTTGGAAGATGTCAAGACCTTGCTGTCTGATTTTCCGGGTTTGATTTTGCAGGACGATGTGGCAAACAATGTGTACCCGATGCCGCTCAATGCGCACAAAAAAGACGAGGTTTTTGTGGGAAGATTACGAAGGGACGAGTCGCAGCCAAATACGCTGAATATGTGGGTGGTGGCAGATAACCTCAGAAAAGGAGCGGCAACCAATGCTGTTCAGATCGCAGAATATATGCTTGAAAATAAACTGATTTCTTAGCATCAGAAATACATGATAGCGCAACTTCTGAAACCGGAAGTACAAAAATATATAAAGGATCATCAAACCGATGATCCTTTTATGCTTTCTCTCAAAAGTAAAGCGCCTAAAGGTTTTCCGCTCAAAGAGGCTATTGAGCAAATCCATTCCCTTCAAAAAGCAAAACTCAAAATCCCTTCGTGGGCAGAGACTGAGAACATCATTTGGCCTCCTCCGATTTCTGTAGAGCAATCATCATCTGAGATAAGCGCCAAATTCAAAGCTCAATTAATTGATGGAAAATCAGTAGTCGACCTGACCGGGGGAATGGGGATTGATACTTCATGTTTTGCAGAAAAATTCTATGAGATCCAATATGTTGAGTCAAACCCGGATTTGGCTGAATTGGCGAAACATAATTTTAGAGTGCTTGGCTTAGATAATATTTCAATCACGCATGGAAGCGCCGAGGAGTATTTAGAAAATTGTACCCAGCGATTTGATGCTATGTTTTTGGACCCATCCCGAAGGTTGAAAAATAAGAAGGTCTTTAAGATCGAAGATTGTGCTCCAAATCTTTATGAAGTCGTTCCAAAATGCATTGAACTTTGCAATCAATTGCTGATCAAACTTTCACCTTTGGTTGATTTGTCTTTGTTGATCAGGGGATTTTCTCCCGCAAAAATATGGGTAGTTTCTGTAAAAAATGAGGTAAAGGAAGTGTTGTGCCTAGTTCAAAATGACAAATCCCCAACTATAATTTCGGCGGTTGATTTGCAAAGTCATGGGAAAAATGTAGTTTTTGAATTTAATCAGGAAGAAGAGGCACAGACTGAAAGTATATTCTCACTTCCGTTACTTTACATCTATGAGCCTTCATCTGCCCTGATGAAAGCAGGGGCTTTTAAATTAATTGGTCATCGATTCGGATTAAAAAAGCTCCATATCAATGCGCATTTGTATACATCTGATGAGCAAATTACAGATTTTCCCGGACGCACATTTTTATTAAAGAAGCAAATAAAAATGGATAAGAAAGAGATTGCTCGTTTGGTTCCGGACAATAAAATAAATGTGTTAACAAGAAACTATCCTTTATCTCCTGATCAACTGAAGAAGAAATTATCACTCAAAGACGGTGGAGATAATTATTTAATCGGCACTACTTTGATGAATGACCAGAAGGCGGTGTTGTTTTGTGAGCGGCTAAAATAATAGTTGCTTTTAATGGGTTTTGCATTCCAACAACCATATTTATATTTTATATTTAAAAGGAAGAAATTTAGTGGGTAATTAAGCTAAGTCTACCACTCCTATCAGATTTCCAATTTTTATTAAATTAAAGAAGTTAAAATTTTTATTAATGAAGTGGATTATTAACTTTAACTTGTAAATTTCTAATGACTCAATTTTTTAAACATGAAGACTTTTTTCACATCACTTTTACTAATTGGGAATTTTTGTAACGCATTAGCGCAGCAACCTCTCGATGATTTTGAATTAACAGATAAGGAATTACTAAATTCGATAAGACAGTTCAACCAAAATCAATTGTCTTTAAGCAATGCGAGGACAATGGGTTTAGATCCTAAATATTTATTGGACACTATAAATAGATATACATATGTGTCTGAAAGCGATTCAATTCCTTTCGAATTAACAAAATATTATCCAAATGAATATGGCCATGATACATTAATTATTACATATCGCTGGAGTGAGCAATTGTTGGAGTGGAAAAACTATACAAAAGAAGAACGATCAATTGCTCCTATCGGAGCCAGCGAAAAAAATAAATATTTCACTTGGAATGGTCAACAAATGGATTGGGTGTGTACCTGGGATTTACGTATATATAGGAATGAATTTGCCATGCATGATTCTACTATCTCATTCAGTTATACTGACACTGGAATTCTAAATTATGCATATAAAATACTAAATATTTATTCTGAGGATGGTAATCATGTAATTCGAAAACAAATAAATTTTGATATTGCTACATCTGAATGGAAAAATGATAATCGAACGGAAACCTATTTGAATAGTGAAGGTAATATTGATCTTGAAATCAGAGAAAGATGGGATGATATTACCAATTCTTTTGTATTAAGTGAAAAGTTAGAATACAATTGGGATTCGATCGGATTTGATCTGATAGTATTAACACTAAAATGGGACAACAATTTGTCATCCTGGGTTAATTCTCAAAAATCTTCAAGAGTTATAATCGATGAGAATGGATCAACAGAAAGACTTCAACAAAGATGGGATGTCAATTCCGAAAGTTGGGAGGATTCCAGAATAGTATTTATGCTCATGAATGATATTGGAAGGTTAACTTCATTTGGCAGCAAAATGTGGTTCAATAATCTGAATAAATGGCATCCTGTATTTGAAGCGAATTGGGAATATGATCCTAGTACTGGTCTTAGTATACTGTTTGTCAACAATAATAATTGGGATAGTACATCTAGCAAGTGGATGGATGTGAAAATTGAATCCTATAGCTATGATTCGAATTCATTATTGTCCAGAACGCATATATATTTGAAAAATGTAGAAACGAATTCACTAGTGTTGGTTGAAAAAGCATTTCGCACTTATTCACAAAAGGATATTATCACAAAAATACCTGGCACTGCCTTCATGCCTGTTGGCACTGATACTTTATGTATTAATTCTGAAAATACGACCTATAAAACATTTTGGGGTGACGATATTAAATCCTTTCAATGGAGAATTATCCCTGAAGAAGCCGGCACATTGAAGGCGGTTGATTCATTAGTGATTATTGACTGGGCAGTTGATTATTCAGGGCAGGTTGGTCTTGCTGTAGCAGGAGTAAACGGATTTGGAATTGGAGCATATTCAGATACCCTAGATGTGTTCATTATGACCCCGCCAAGTCAACCAAGCTCTCCGGTTGGGCCGGATCTGCTTAATCAATTTTCAGGTGTAGTCGAATATGAAGTTGAAATTCAGGAAGAGACAGATGAATATATATGGTCGGTGGATCCTGAAGAAGCAGGTGAATTAACTGCACTAAATAATGTAGCTGAATTTCAGTTGACAGAAGATTTTGAAGGCCTCTATTTAATCGCCATACAAACGAATAACCGATGTGGATTGAGTGCTTTGTCAGAACCTTTGAGTGGAATAGCAGAAAAAATTACTGGTTTGGATGATGAAATAAAAGTCAATACCTTAAACATTTATCCAAATCCAACAGATGGATATTTCACCATAAATTCTGAAGATTTTGATCATTCAAGTCAAATCAAAATTATTAATGTTAATGGAAGCTTAGTATGGCAGAGTAATAAACTTAAATCAATTAAAAACCAGGGACTTAATCTCAATCTATATCCAGGCATTTATTTTGTGATGTTAGAAACTGTCAATGGAATCGCTTCAAAAAAATTGCTTGTCCAATAATTAAAATTTTATTGTCATTCTTATAATTCTACTAATCAAATAGGTTATTGGGAGAAAGTATTTTCCTTCAGGAAGATCTAATAGGCGACTGAGCAAGATAACTAAAAAAGAAATTATCGCTCAAAGACGGAGGCGACAAGTATTTGATCGGCACTACCATGATGAATGACAAGAAGGCGGTGTTGTTTTGTGAGTGGGTTTAGATAAGATGACCTGAAATATAAATAGTCAACCCCAGCAGAGCCGTTATAACCCCATAATATTTCAGCACAGTTAATCTGTTATTGAAATCTAAAAACCACAATACCCACCATGGTTTTATCATACCCAGAAAGGTGAGCGAAAGGAATATCCAAAAAAGTATTTTCAGAAAAAAAAGAATAAAGTCCATGACAAGGGTAATTTCGTGTTTTAATTACAATAGAATAATTATTGATGAAGATAGGTTTACTTTCCGATACACATGCGTTTCTGGATGAAAAGATTTTTGAATATTTCCAAGATGTAGATGAAATATGGCATGCCGGAGATATTGGTAATTTGGCTATTGCCAACCGGCTGGAAGCTTTCAAGCCTTTTCGTGCTGTTTATGGCAACATCGACGGTGGCGAATTGCGTGTGCGATATCCGGAAGATCAAATATTCGTCATGGACGGCGTGTCGGTTTGGATGACACATATTGGCGGGTATCCACCATATTATAATTCCCGGATGAAAAGTAAAATTTTCAAATGGAACCCTAAGTTATTTATTTGCGGACACTCGCATATCTTGAAGATTATGCCGGATCGAAAAAGACCGGGCTCATTGTGCATCAATCCCGGTGCAGCCGGAAAACATGGCATCCACCATGAAAAAACCATTGCCAGATTTGAGTTGAAGGCAGGTAACATTCAGAACCTTGAAGTGATCAAGCTTGGAAAAAGGGCAAAAATATAACAGGCCCACCAAAGGAAGGCCTGTTATAAAATAATTCTTTCAAGCGTTATTATTATTCCTCAGCTTTGCTGTCTTCTTTCTTCGCTTTTGGCGCGGCTTCTTTTTTAGCTTTAGGAGCGGCCTTTTTTGCAGCAGCTTTTTTAGGCGCAGCTTTCTTCTCTTCTTTTGTCTTCGGCGCAGCTTTTGCCTTTGGGGCTTTTTCTGCTTTAGGAGCTTCTGCTGCTTTTTCTGCAGGTTTTGGAGCCTCTTTAACAGGAGCCTCTACCTTAGCAACCGGTGTAGCTTTCTTTTTGGCAAATTCTTCTTTAATCTGCTCAATATCTACATTTTTTATCACAGGCTTGTTGATTAACCTCTTAATTGTGCTAAGTCTTCTCTTAGCCACGCTCCTGTTTCTTAATGCTTTTCTTACGAGTCTGGTACTTGCCATATTATCTTAAATTTCAAACGAGCGGCAAAGATATAATTTTTATCACCATTCAGAAACTATTTTCAACTAATATGCTAGTATTATTTATTAATTGAATAAAATTTTATCAAATCCGGCGTTAAAAGAATAATTCTCAATAAATTTGACGTTTATTTAAGAAAATCCCCAGTGAAAAAAATAATCCCATTAATTTTTTTAATGACACTGTTCTTTGCAGTGACAAAAGCGCAGCTTTCTATCGGAGTTCAGGGAGGAAGCAATTTTTCTAAGATGGATTTTACGAACAATGTGTTATATAACCGGACCGAAATCAATTATACTCATGGTTTTATCGGTGGATTGGTTGTGCAATATCTCAATGAAAAACATGCCGGTGTGCAGGCAGAGATTAACTATTCCCAACGAGGATGGATTGAAATGGATACTACTGCGGGAAATAACATAAAGTTTAAAAATCAAATCAACTATATCGAATTGCCAATACTTACCCATGTAAATATCGGTAATGGTAAATTACGGGGCTTATTCGAGATTGGTCCATATATAGCGTATGCCTTATCTGCAAAGAAATCTGTGAGTGATTTGAATTCAGGCAGTGAATCATCATCAGACTATACCTTTAATAAGGATACAGATAATCGATTGGATTTTGGTTTGATGACAGGGGGTGGAATTCAGTATCGATTCCCTTTCGGGAAATTTGCAGCTGTAGCCAGGTATACAGTTGGTTTGGGTGATATTGATAAAGCTAAGGTTCAGCAGTCTGAGGTATCTCAATACAGGATAATTAGTGTGTTACTACGCTTTACCATACCCTTGACAAAACCAGTAGATTAAATCCAAAAAAGGTCTGAGATAATTGAATCGGCAAGAAATTTTCCTTTTCTGGAAAGAAACAGTGACTCGTTTTTCATTATAATAAGTTCTTCCCTAATTAATTCTGATAGTTTTATTTGCTGAGAAATAATTAAATCGTAGGAGTACAGCTCTTTTAACTTCTGTAAATCGCACCCCCATTTTGTTCTCAGGGTGGTGAGAAGAAATTCATTGGCAAGATCTTTTTTTGTGAGATATTCAGTCTCAGCTGGAACTGTGCCGGATTCAATGGATTTCATGTATTTATGATTATTTGAAATATTAAATTGGCGATTGGTCCCATTGTATGAATGCGCTCCGGGGCCAATTCCCAGGTAATTGATGTTTTTCCAATACGATGAATTGTGTCTGGCATAATTGCCATCACGACAAAAATTGGAGATCTCGTATTGTTCATACTTGTTTTCTTCCAATTTGGATATGATCAGATCAAATTGGCCGGCAGAATCTTCATCTGTCACTTGATGGAATTTCCCCTTTCGGTTCCAGTTCCCAAAAACAGTTTTCTCTTCTATTGTCAGGCTGTAAACGGATATATGCTCGGGATCAAGCGCAAGCGCCTTATTGATATCTTCATCCAAATCAATAATTGTATGCCCCGGTATCGAAAATATCAAATCAATGGAAATATTTTCGAATCCGGCCATTCTGGCATTTTCTATACATTTTATAGCTTCTGTCGAATTATGGGCTCGATTCAAAAACTTTAAAATCCGGTCATTGAAAGACTGTATGCCTACACTCAGTCTGTTTACTCCCTGTGATTTTAAATCCCTTAATTTCGAAGCAGATAAATCGTCAGGATTGGCTTCCAGTGTAATTTCCGGCTGTGTTTTTATTTTAAAATTATGATGTATAGAGTTTATTAGCTTTTCAATTTCTTTTAACTCCAGAATAGAGGGAGTGCCGCCGCCAAAATAGATAGTATCTAATTTTTCATGATTCAAATATGTTTTTTGCAATTGCATTTCTTTGGCAATTGCATGTATCATGTTGCTTCTATAGGTAGTGTTTGTGCTGAAATGAAAGTCGCAATAATAGCAAGCTTGCTTACAAAATGGGATATGGATATAAAGACCGGCCAAAATAGATTATTTTTGCTGCAAGATATCAAGAAATAACATTGAGTATCAAATCAATCATCATTTCAGTATTTCTTTTTTTTCATTGCCAGTTTGGTGTTGGACAGTCGATCCTGGATGTCACTTTTCATTTTTATGAAGAATCAACCAAATTAAATAGTCTTTTTCCGAGTGAATATTTTAAGGTCGATTCGCTTCAACTCGAAAAAGTCATAAACCAACGCATGAACAGTTTGTATGAATTGGGATATTTGGCAGTGACAAATTCAATGTCGTTTCATCCTGAAAATAAAGCTGAAGTACGTTTTTTCACTCATCAGATTTTTAAAACGGCAAATATTTCGAAGGGAAATATAAGTGATGAGATCATCAATAAAGTTGGATTCGCACAGGAAGGGTATCATAATCGGCCGTTTTCACATAGTAAAATAGTAAAGACACTCAATTCGATACTGGATTATGCAGAAAATCATGGATATCCTTTTGCATCAATAAAGCTTGATTCTATTTCCCTAACAGATCATGAGCTCAAGGCTCGGCTAAATTATCAAAGCGGCCCTATGATTGTTTTTGATTCGCTCTTTATAAGTGGGTATGATAAAGTTAAATCTAACTACTTAATGACCCACCTTGGTATATATAAAGGGAAACCTTATGAAGAAAAATTGATAAGAGAAATTTCAAACAAACTAAAATTACTTTCTTTTATACGTCTTACTGAAGCTCCGGAGATCACCATTTCAAATGGAAAGTGTAATATATATTTGAGCCTGGCCCAAGAAAAAGTGAGTTTGCTTGATGGGATCTTGGGCGTTTTGCCTGGTCAAAATGAAGATCAAAGTTTATTAATTACCGGACAGTTGAATCTGGATTTAAGAAATTTATTTTCATCCGGCAAAAGACTTGCCATCGAATGGCAGAGCTTTGATGTAAATTCCCAATTGCTGGATGTACTCTATTATCACCCAAATTTATTTCGAACGCCTATTAATGTTCAGGGCGATTTTAATTTGCTTAAGCAGGACACCACGTTTATAAATCGCGAATTAGCCCTTGAGTTTTCAATAATATCTAAAAACAGCAATCAAATTGGTTTCAGAACGGAGCTTATTTCTTCCAGGTTGATCAGTACATCATATTTACAGGATGTAAGCGAATTGCCGGAAAACACAGATTATAATTTGAATTATTATGGATTTAATTATCGTCTCAATCGGTTTAATAATATAAATTATCCTACAAAAGGATTGGGAATTCTGATGAATGGATCAGTAGGGCAAAAAAAAATCATTGAAAATCCACAATTGAATGAAGATATTTACAAAGACATCAAATTGAGTACAATTCAATATAGGCTAAGTGGAGAGATCGAAAAATTCTGGAGCATTTATAGAAATATCCTAATGAGGACGAAGGTCAATGGTGGATATCTAAGCGGTGACAATTTATTTGAAAGTGACTTGTTTCGGGTTGGGGGCCTTCGCTCCTTGAGAGGATTTTCAGAAAATCAATTCTATACTTCAGGATATGGGGTTGCCAATTTTGAAATTAGAGCGATGTTTGCTCAAGAGACTTATTTTATGGTGTTTTTTGATCAGGCAGTGATAAAGGATGATTTTGGAAGTAGTATACAATATCCTTTTGGCACAGGCGCCGGATTTAGTTTCAGTACGAATGCAGGAATATTCAATTTTGTTTTTGCCATGGGAAAATCTAACGATCAGCCGTTTGGGATTAATTATTCAAAAATTCATTTTGGTTACATTAGCCGCTTTTAATTTTATTAATAGATTTTACCTGTACTTTTACCGTAGTGTATTTTACGTTGATGAAAACAAGACAAAACTTCAAAAGATATTTTTCTATTTTGGCAATCCTGTTTATTGCTAACATTCAGGCTGCGTTTGGGCAAAATTTTATTGTCGAAAAAAATTTAAAATTGGATTGGCATTTTTATAATGAATCTAAAAATGTGATGCTTCCTTTTCTGGAAAACAGTAGTGAGAACCCAGCAGCAATGCATCTTACAATAGATTTTGATTATGGAAAAGAAGCATATCTGAAGATCGATATCACAGAAAACACTAGTCTTTTTATTGAGAATAAGTTTATCAAGCACTATGATGAAAATCTCATAGGATACTTTTTGCTGGATAGTCTTCACAAGATCTTTCAAGCAGAAGAACTTCAACTTACGCTTTACAAAAAAGACGGATTCCAAAACCCAACAGATTCCAAAATCGGATTTATTCATAAGACTTTTGATTCAGCGATAAATGTCAATCCGATTTCCGAAAGGAATATAGATAAAAGAAGTAACTATTATAAAATCATAATTCTGATGTTATTCACCCTTTTTGTGGTTCTCTATGTATATTTTCCAGCAGAGCTTTTTGATTTTTTAAGCTTACGCCTCCTGCTTACCTTCAGATATACAGATACACTGATTACTAAGTATAGATCACTTATGAAAACACAAACTTTGGTAATTGTGTATCAGGCCGCATTGTTGGCTGCTATATTGGTTGTTTTTCTAAATTTTTATCGTAATCCCTTAGATCAGCTCTTTATCTTCAGCATAAATCCAATATTTAGCTGGTTTGTTATAATTGGAATTGTTCTCATTTTGATTTATTTTAAATTCATTATTATAAGTATAGTAAGTGTTCTTTTTGGAATATCAGATCGTATAAATTTTTATTTTATTGAGTTTTTGAGAATGGCCATGATATTCTATTCCATTATCTTTGTTTTGGTAAGTTATGTGCTTATCAACCATTTTTACCTTATAGATTTTCTATTGGAAAGATTGGTCTTTATGGTAGTACTTTTTAACATTACGAGGTTTGTAATCCTATATTTTAAATTTCGCAGATCCATATCTATAAAAAGTATGCATTTATTTTCTTACCTTTGCACAACAGAACTAATCCCAATCATAATTGGGCTGAAATTTTTTCTTAAATAGACAAACGCACCGTATTTAATAGGAATAGATCGCATTGATTGATATGAGTAGAAAGGAAAAAGTAAAAAGAATATTAGTTTCGCAGCCGAAGCCTGGTGCTGAAGATTCACCATACCATAAACTTTCAGAGAAATATGATGTAAAAGTGGATTTTCATCCATTTATCCATATAGAGCCTGTAAGTTTAAAAGAATTTAGAAAGCAGAAAGTAGATGTGCTCAGCCATACTGCTGTAATATTTACAAGTAGAAATGCTGTAGATCATTATTTTGGTCTTTGTAAAGCAATGAAAATCGAAATGCCATCAGATATGAAGTACTTTTGTATTTCTGATCAGACAGCTAATTATCTGCAAAAATATATTGTGATAAGGAAAAGAAAGATTTTTACCGGATCAAAAACAGCTCAAGACTTACTAGAGATTCTCAAAAAGCATAAAAACGAGAAGTATATTTTTCCTTGCTCAAATATCAGGAAAAATGATATACCGGATTTTTTAAAAAATAATGGGTATGAATTCTCAGAAGCCATTATTTATAACACGGTAGCTAGTGATTTATCTGATTTGGCGGAGGTTAATTATGATATAATTGCATTTTTTAGCCCTTCGGGAATTAATTCATTGCTCGTTAACTTTCCCAATTTTAAACAAAATAAAACCAGAATTGCTGCGTTTGGTCCTACAACTGCGAAGGCTGTAAAGGAAGCAGGATTGGTATTAGATATTCAGGCGCCTATGCCAAATGCACCTTCCATGACAGGAGCTCTCGAAGTGTATATTAAGGAAACAAATAATCTGTAGCACGAAAGGAATATAACAAAGTACTATTTTTTTACAACAATTTTTTAAATATTACATTCTGTAATAAAAAGTGGAAATTTGTTATTTTTCATAAATATAAATTGCTATTGTTGTAACTATGTTTGTATCAGGAAGAAAATGTCTTGTACTTATAGTATTACTTGCAATTGTTAAACCTGTATTTGGTCAACAAGACCCACAGTTTTCGCAATACATGTTGAATGACTTGTACAATAATCCGGCTTACTCAGGAGTAATGGGAGTAACGAACCTTTCATTAATTTATCGCTCGCAATGGACCGGTTATACAGGAACCTTCGATGAAGGTGGAGCTCCAAATTCATTTTTAGCAAGTTTTAACACTCCAATTTTCAGGCTTCGAAGTGGAGCAGGATTTTATTTTGTGAATGATATCATTGGCAATAAGAATAACATTCAGTTTATGGGATCTTACGCATATCATTTGGGCGTTGGAAATGGTAAGCTTAGTCTTGGAGTTCGGGGAGGAATTTATGGTCAATCAATTGACTTTACTCAGTATCGTCCCGTCCGAGATGATGACCCATTATTAGCCTTTGGCAAAGAAAGTCAATACAGACCTGACATGGGTGTGGGAATTTACTATAAAGCAGAAAAATATTATGGAGGGGTCAGTTTGAACCATATTTTGAAGTCTGAGTTCGATTTTGGATCAGATTCTTTAAGAAATGCCCTGGAAAATAATATGATAATTAACGGAGGATATGGATATGAGTTAAATTATGATATAATTCTTACACCATCGTTATTGATTAAAACTGATTTTGTATCATATTCTTTCGATATTAGCGTTCTGGGTACTTACCGAGAGAAGTTTTGGGGGGGATTGTCATACAGACAATCAGATGCAATAGTTGTTTTAATGGGTGTTAATTTATTAAAGGAAAAAACCCTAAAAATTGGATACTCGCTGGATTATATAATTCAGGCCCAGAAAGCAAAGCAGGCAACATCTCATGAACTACTTATGAGTTATAATATGTCTGCAGTTACCGGGGGAGGTAAGAAGGTAATTCGGACTCCTCGATTTAGGCATTAAAGAGTTACCATTAAGGTAGCAATAGAATAGATTTGTGAAGAAATATTTTTGGTTGTAATTATTTGATAATTAATTGTATTTATCGAATATTGTCATCAATTATATAATTATTTCGTGTTAATTTTTCGATTTTAATTAACCGAGAAATTTTATAAAGTTTAGGTTTAAACAAGGTGTTATGAGTAAAATATTTGTTTTAGGCAAACCTGCCCTCCTGATCTTGATAATCGCGATTTTGAATCAATCCTGCGGTTTACTTGGAGGAGGTAGAGGCGGTGACAATGGAGAGCTTATCGGAACGGCACAAAGGGAATGGACCGGAATGAGGATGCCTTACGGCATGGTTAATATTCCTGCAGGTACATTTCATATGGGACAGGCAGATGAAGATGTGGCCGCATCTCAAATCAATTTCAATAAGCAAGTGACAATCAGTGCATTTTTTATGGACGATTCCGAGATCACCAATAATGAATATCGGCAGTTCATGGAGGCAATGATTCTTGATTCCATGAATATCCTGGGAGAAGACTTCGTAATGAAGGAACTTTATCCTGATACAACAGTATGGGTTCGGGATTTTGCTCACCACATGGGAGACCCCCTACTTGTTTTTTACTATTCGCATCCTGCGTTTGATCATTTCCCCGTAGTAGGTGTAGATTGGGAAGCCGCCAAATTCTTCACTCGATGGCGAACAGCACATTTAAATGATTTTAGGGCAAGTATTGGAGAATGGCCAATGCCAAATTTTCGACTTCCAAATGAGGCAGAGTGGGAATATGCTGCCAGAGCAGGAAGAGATATGGCAAAATACCCTTGGGGTAATCCATATATAAGAAATGCAAAGGGATGTATGTTAGCTAATTTCAAACCTGGAAGAGGAAATTATTACGATGATGGATTTTCATATACATCTCCTGTATATTCATTTTTCTCAAATGATTGGGGTTTGTTTGATATGTCAGGAAATGTATCTGAATGGTGTGAGGATGCATATAATCCTGCGGCATATCCTTTGGTATGGGATTTAAACCCAACTTATTATGATGTTAATGAACCATTAAAGGTAATCAGAGGGGGATCGTGGAAAGATATTGCATATTTCCTTGAAACAGGAACCAGATCATATGAACATAAAGATACAACAAGAGCATTCATTGGTTTCCGATGTGCTATGACATATTTAGGTAGGTCAGCCGGAACCGAATTTTAATTAAAGATATTCTGTAAAATTTAAAGTATAAGCAAAATGAGTAAAAAAGGCGGATTTCAAGAATTGATGTTTGGCAGTATAATGCCCAAAGTGTACGGTATTGGCGCTGCAGTAGTAATTATAGGAGCAATGTTTAAAATATTGCATATCCAGGGTGCAACTATTATGTTGGGAGTAGGTCTTACAACAGAAGCAATTATTTTTTTCCTTAGCGCCTTTGAACCCAGGAAACATGAACCGGAATGGGCAAAAGTATATCCTGAATTAGGAGAAGACTATGAGGGAGCGGTGAGAGCAAAAGAAGGAAAAGAAAAGGCAGAGTCTATATCAAAGAAATTGGATACAATGCTTGAAAGTGCAAAAATTGGACCTGAATTAATTAATAGTTTAGGGAAAGGCATGAGACATTTGTCTGAGACCACACATAAGCTCGGTTCTATGGGCGATGCTGTTGTTGCCACAAATGAATACTCTAACTCAGTAAAATCTGCGGCTTCAAATATTAATAAAATGAATAAGTCATACGCTGATAGTGTAGGATCGATGGTCGAAATGACTTCAGTATCCCGATCGGCGACAGCTGAATTGGCCTCTATATCTAAGAGTGCGACTGCTGAAATGGCAGGGGTCTCTAATGACGCCAAGGAGTATCATAGCCAGGTTCAGGGTGTAACAAAAAATCTTGGCGCCTTGAATGCAGTGTATGAAATGGAATTGCAGGATGCAAATCAGCATATAAAAGTGTTGAATAAGTTTTATACAAATCTGGCTTCATCGTTAGACAGTATGGCTAAGACAACTAAAGATGCGGAAAGTTTTAAAGGTGAAATCAATCAACTCACTTCAAACCTCTCTAAATTGAATAATATTTACGGAGGCATGATCAATGCCATGAAAGGGAGTCAAGCCTAATTTATAAAAAATTAAAAAAATAAAATAATGTCTGGAGCAAAAGAAACACCAAGGCAAAAAATGATCGGTATGATGTACTTGGTACTCACTGCCATGCTTGCACTGAACGTCGACGCTGTTGTAATGGAAAGGTTCGAGTTGATAAACGGAACGCTAGAAAGACAATTAACAGCAAATGTGATAAAAAACGGAGGTACGGTGAAGAGTATTGCAGCAACTGTTAATGAAAAAGGGAATCGTAAAAATGACGTTGATGTGCTTAATAGGGCAAAAGATGTCAGAGCGAAAACGGATGCAGTTATTTCTTACGTTGATAAACTGAAATCTGAGATTATAAAGTTGACTGGAGGTATGGAAGAAGGCAGGCTCGTTGGAACCAAAGACATGGAAAAAATGGCCAATTATATGATTGTGAAAAAGCATGGCGATTCACTAAAAAGGAGACTTGACGCCTATACAACATGGCTTTCCAGTTCTTCTAAAAAGGAATATGCTCCTATCGCACTCAACGGAAAGGAAGATCCTTATTGGAGTAAATTCGAAAATCAGAGGAGCAAGAATTTTTCTGAATTGATGTTTGAATTGGTTCCAACTGCTGCCGGATTGGCCTCAATGACCCAACTTGAAAACGAAATTCTAGCCTATGAAGCAGATGCTTTGGGTATCTTAGGCAACAGTATCGGGGCAAAAGATATTTCGTTCGAAGGTATCAGGCCTATGTTATTACCTGAATCACAAGTAGTAGCTGCAGGTACTAAATACAAAGCAAAAATGTTTGTTACGGCCAATGCAGTAGGAGCCACGCCAACAATGTCGTACAATGGAGTAAATGTACCTGTAGATATTGATGGGGTTGGAGAATTTGAGTTTACCGCCAGGGCAAGTAAATATGACAAAAACGGACAGCAAAAGAAAACTATAAATGCAGTAATCAAACTTGAAGGAGAAACCTACAATGCGCAATTCGATTATATTGTTGCCAAACCGGTTATCCAGATCCAATCTGCTTCCGTTCAGGCGCTATATCGAAATTGCGGTAATAAATTGGACGTTCGGGTTCCGGCCCTGGGAGCAGCTTATCGCCCTACCTTTAAGGCAAAGGGAGGGACTACTGTTGGAGGAAAAGGAGGTCGTGTGACTGTCATTCCAACTGCTCCAACCTTAGATCTTTCTGTGTATAGTGGAGGAGTATTTATCGGGACGGAAAAGTTCAGGGTAAAGTCAATTCCTAAACCAGAATTGGTACTTAAGAGCGGAGGAAGAGATATTGACCTTAAAAACGGTTTAAAAAAAGTACCCAGAGAGCTTACATTGCTGGCAGTACCTGATGCGGATTTTGCGCAGTTTTTACCGGACGATGCAAAATATCGTGTTACTAAATGGGAAGTGACTCTCGCAAGAGGTCCACGTCCAGTTGAAGTAATAAAAGTATCAGGTCCAAAAGCCAACCTGGCATCATTTGTATCGAAGGCCCGACCGGGAGATCGAATTATTGTTGAAGCAAAGGAAGTTCAACGAATGAACTTCAAAAAAGAGCGGGAAACTGTAAGAATTGGTATAAATGCTTCCATTAAGAATGTGCCAATTACCAATTAATTAAATCAAATTATCATGAAAAAATCATTATTGAGTATTCTAATTCTATTCTTGATAGGTTTTATATCAATTGAAGCATCTGCTCAGGAAGAAAAGCTGGTCGCGAATGAAAATTCCGTGTATCCAATACCTTTTAATGATCAGATGTACAAAAGAACCGTTTGGAGAAGGATGGATCTTAAGGAAAAACAAAACAGGCCATTCTTTTCGACAAGCAATGAGATAACAAGAATAATGATCGATGCGGTAAATGATGGTTTAATTTATCCTTATGTGACAGATTCTTTAAATAATAGAATGTCAAAGGAGCAGTTTTTGGAAAACCTTAAACTGCCCACCGATGAACCTGATGATTTTGGTTCTGATGCTGGTTTTGGAGATACTTCCGGCGGAGGATGGGGTGATGAGGAAGAAGTTGCCAGCACCACACAGTATTACGATGCTTCTGAGTTGACAATCATGAGAATTAAAGAAGACATGATATTCGATAAGGTAAGATCAAGATTGTACTGGGACATTCAATCCTTTGAAATGATCATTCCTTCTACAGTAGTAGCAACTGGAATTGAAAAAACAGTTGGTGTGTTTAGGTACTTAGATTTAGAAAAACTTTTTAGAAGTATGCCGGATAGAGCGATTTGGTATAATCGACAAAATACAGCGCACCATAGAAATATGGCTGATGCCTTCTTGTTAAGGTTGTTTCATGCCAGGGTAGTTAAAATTGCAAATGATAGGGATGATTGGATCCAGGATATTTCTCCTAATGCAAAATCTGCCTTATTGAAATCTCAGCAAGAGGAATACAAACTAATAGAATACGAACATAATCTTTGGGAGTATTAATAGGTATTACAGAATTTAAAAAAAGGGCTTCAGCAATGAAGCCCTTTTTTTATGTGTTGTTTTATAAGAACTGAAAAGATGTCCTTTTTCGAGCAAGGATTATTTACTTCTTCAGAGATATTCCTAATTCATTTAATTGATCACCTGCTATCGTTGATGGCGAATCAATCATCACATCCCTGGCAGAGTTATTTTTTGGAAATGCGATATAATCTCTTATAGAGTCTGAACCACCAAACATAGCACATAATCGATCGAATCCGAATGCAATCCCACCATGAGGAGGAGCGCCAAATTCGAAGGCATCCATCAGAAATCCGAACTGCTTTTTGGCCTCTTCATCAGTAAATCCAAGCGCTCTAAACATTTGCTGTTGCAATTCTTTGTCATGTATTCTAATCGAACCACCACCAATTTCTACACCGTTAATTACCAAATCGTAGGCATTGGCTTTTACAGAACCCGGATCCTTACTTAATTTATCTAAATCCTCGGGTTTTGGCGAGGTAAATGGATGGTGCATGGCATGAAATCTTTTTGATTGTTCATCCCACTCCAGTAGTGGAAAATCCAGCACCCAAAGGGCTTTGAAATCATTTTTGCTTTTCAATCCCAGGTCTTCACCCATTTTTAGCCTTAACTCCGACAGGGCGCCCCTTGTTTGATTTGTTTCTCCAGACAATATCAATAACAGATCGCCTGGATTTGCATTCATTTTATCTGCCCATGTTTTTAAATCCTCCTGGCTAAAGAATTTGTCTACGGAAGATTTGAATGTCCCATCTTCATTGTATTTGACATAAACTAATCCCTTGGCGCCAATTTGAGGCTTCTTCACATAATCTGTAAGGGCATCGAGTTTTTTTCTGGAATAATTCGCACAACCTTCAGCACATATGCCGACCACAAGCTCTGCATCGTCAAATACTTTAAACCCTTTGTTTTGAGCCAAATCGTTTAATTCCACAAACAACATTTCAAATCGAATGTCAGGCTTGTCGTTGCCATAAAATTTCATAGCATGATCAAAGTCCATCCTTTCAAAATCCCCAACTTTGAATTTCAAAACCTGGTCAAAAAGATATCTGATAAGACCTTCAAACGTTTCAAGAATATCATCCCTTGTTATAAATGACATTTCGCAATCAATCTGAGTGAACTCAGGTTGACGATCTGCTCTCAGGTCTTCGTCTCTAAAACACTTCACAATCTGAAAATACCGGTCTATTCCGGAAACCATCAGCAATTGCTTGAAGGTTTGAGGGGATTGAGGTAAGGCATAAAATTCACCCTCGTTCACTCTTGATGGCACAACAAAGTCCCTTGCACCCTCCGGGGTTGATTTGATCAGAAACGGCGTTTCTACCTCCATGAAATTTTGTGTGTCCAGGAACCGGCGGGTTTGCTGGAGCATCCGGTGCCTGAGCTCAAGATTCTTTCGAACAGGATTTCTCCGAATATCCAGGTATCTGTATTTCATTCTCAATTCATCACCTCCATCCGTTTCATCTTCAATCGTGAATGGAGGCACCTTAGAGGCATTAAGAACTTCAATTTTTTCTACGTCTATTTCGATCTTCCCGGTAGCGATTTTATCATTTTTTGCATATCGTTCCAGCACCGTCCCTGATGTTTGGATTACAAATTCCCTACCAAGACTACGTGCTACTTCAAGGAGTTCTTTGGGTGTTTTACTTTCGTCAAAAACCAGTTGAGTCACACCGTAACGGTCTCTCAGGTCGATCCAAATCATACCTCCTTTATCCCTTACTTTTTGTACCCAGCCACAAAGCGTAACCTGTTTATCTACATCATCAAAGCGTAATTCGCCGCAGTTATGAGTTCTTAGCATAATTATTTTTTTCAAATTAGTGCGCAAAGGTAAAAAATGTTTTAGCAATAGACTTCAATAATCAGGTGTAAATCAATCTTAAATTCATTTTTTTGTCAAAGTGATTTGAATTATTAAATAGCTTTCGTCAATTTGTGCTTCAATTTATTTTTTGAATGATCAGACCATAAAATTATGCTTAGAAGACCAAGAAGAAATCGTAAGAGTGAAGTGATTAGGGAATTAGTAGTGGAGACGAGACTCTCAAAAAGCGATTTAATTTTTCCACTTTTTATGGTAGAAGGTGATAATATAAAGCAGGAAGTTGCAAGTATGCCTGGTATTTATCGATTTAGTGTCGATAATTTAATGGATGAAATCAGTGAATGTTCAGCGCTTGGAATTAAAAATGTTTGTTTATTCCCCGCATTTGCTGAGAAATATAAAGACAAATATGCCACCATTAGTTCCGATCCTAATAATTTCTACCTCCAGGCAATTGCTAAAATAAAAAAGGAACTTCCTGAAGTTTGCATCATGACGGATGTAGCGATGGACCCTTATAGTTCCGACGGGCACGACGGAATTGTAGAGAATGGAGAGATATTAAATGACGAAACCCTGGAGGTTTTGGGAAAAATGTCGCTGGCACAGGCACAGGCAGGAGCAGATATTATTGGACCATCTGATATGATGGATGGGCGAGTGGAATATATTCGTGAATTGTTGGATGATGAAGGATTCAATAAAGTTTCGATCCTGTCATATACGGCCAAGTATGCAAGCGCTTTCTATGGCCCATTTCGCGATGCACTTGATTCAGCCCCAAAGGCCGGCGATAAAAAGACCTACCAAATGAACCCTGCCAATGTAAAGGAGGCATTGATCGAAGCCGAACTTGATGAGATGGAAGGAGCGGATATGTTAATGGTAAAACCTGCCTTATCTTATTTGGACGTAATAAAAGAATTGAGTGATACGAGTAATTTGCCAATTGCTGCTTACAATGTAAGTGGTGAATATGCCATGATCAAGGCAGCTGATCAAAATGGATGGCTGGATGGAGAAAAAACAATGTTGGAGGTGTTGCTAAGTATTAGGAGAGCCGGAGCTAAAATTATTCTCACCTACTTTGCTAAAGAATTCGCGAAACTTAATCCATAAAAAATAATTTCTTTCTTTATCCGTTTGATAAATTGGATTTGCATCTATTTAAAATCAATGATTAATAAGTTTTTAATATTCATGTTGTTTGTATTATTGTCAATAAACAGTGTCAATGCGCAGGATGATGTTGAGGTAGACTCTACTGAGTTTGACATATTTGGGGATACGGATATAGGATTTAGCTTAATAAATGAAACTCCACTAACCCTGAATATGGAAAGGGAGATGGAACTTTCTGAAGAGGCAAAAGATGCTCAAAAAAGAAAGGAAAAGCGACGAAAGAAAAAGTATTTTTATGGATTAAAAACCAAGAAAGGGTTTACACGCCGCGGTACCGGCGATAGGGTAGAGCTTGAGATATTTCATTATTTGAAAGATTTTAAGGATACTGATCCATATATAGCGGAGATTTATTGGTTTGATATGGAAAGGAAGCAGATTAGAAATACGGGAAAAATACCGGAAAAGAAGGGTGTCATTTTACATGGCCCGTACAAGAAAATTATTGGAGAGCAAATCGTAGCGGAAGGAATATATTATAAAGGCGCTAAGCACGGACGTTGGACAAAATTTAACCGTCAGGATATTCTTCTTGACAAACGCAAATACTATAAAGGGTGGCCCAAAGATTCGAAGGTAAAGCATTATGATGAAAAGCATACAAAGCTGAAAGAAGTATTGCCGATAGTTTATGGAAAGAAAAATGGCGCCTATTATTATTTTCATGAAAACGGTACAATTGCCATTAAAGGAGAATATAAGGAAGATGTAAAAGTAGGTATTTGGACAGAATATTATCCGTTTCGGAGAAGGAGAAAAAAAGAAATTCAATATCCTTCTGATCCTTATGATAAAGCCTATCAGCCCTTTATTAGTAAAGAATGGGATAGGAGCAATCGATTGGTGTATGAGAGGAAGTTATAATATTGATTCTTTTAATATTCTCCTTGGCGTCTTTGCGCCTTCGCAAGAATTAATTTTTTTATCACGCAAAGCCGCAAAGTAAATCATTCATTGCTTTCATTTAATTAACCTTACTCATACCGCAAAGATTCCGTTGGATTTCTCCTTGCAATTTGATAAATCTTTAAACCTGACGTGAATGCGGTGGGTATAAAAATAATTAACGCTGCTACAATAAATGAAAGCGGGCCAATGTCATTGTAATAGGTGAAAATATCTGATAAGAATTTATCCATGAAGTAATACCCTCCAACACATCCAATAATTGTTGCAATGAGTAGAATTATACCAAATTCATTATTCATCAACTTCATCACACTTTGTACCGAAGCGCCTAACACCTTTCTGATTCCAATCTCTTTTATTCGTCTGTTTACAGCAAGGGAAACTATAGAGTATAGTCCTGTAATGGATAAGAACAAGGCAAAAATTGCCAAAATCCCAAATTGCACCAATATACCTTTGTTCGTGTGCATTGCCTCCGAGGCAACTTCCTCCATATAAAATCCTTCAAATGGCTGGTTTGGAAATAGGCGCTTCCAGCTAGCTTGAGAAAAGGCGAGGATATCAGGCAAATCTTCCCGGTTTGCCTGAATCACTAAATGTTGATAATCATCTTCCGGGACTACGCGTATAATCGATGGCTTTATCGGGGCAAACAATCCGTATGGCATGAAATCTTTGATTACACCAACTATATGAAATTGTGTTTTATCTAAAAGTACTGTCTGCTTAAGTGGATCTTTTATATCAAATGTTTTGACAAAATCTTCATTGATAATCACCGATTCGAGCGCATCATTTTTAGAGTTAATCAGAAAGTTTCTACCTTCAATTATTTCACTCCCAATGGTTGGCAGGTAATTATCCCCTACCAGCAGGAGATCGGTATTGTGAATTTCCCCATCAATTTCAATAGTTGTATTTAAAGAACCATAGCCAAGGTTTTGGATCGTTCCTGCTATAGATTGGATGGATTTTATATTCGATAATTCATTTTTCAGTGTTGTAAAGTTCCCTTCGGTTTGAAGTGGGATCACCAAGGTGCTTTCCTTGTCAAACCCCCAATCCAGTGTTTTTTGAAAACGCGCATTCTGCGTAAGCACTATACCGCTGAAAATAGCCATGATAGAGAAACCAAATTGCCAGGCAAGTAGTATCCGCGTAAAATAATTACTACCCTTCAATTTTAATTTGCCTTTTAGGATTTCTGTCGGGTGAAACTTGCTGATATAGAATGCCGGATAGCTTCCTGCAATGAAAGATACAATAATTAGTAGTATGATTAAATTAATGGAAATATTCCAACTATCGAAATAAAAGGTGTCAAGCTCAATGGGCCATTGCTTGTTCATCCAACCTATCCATGTATTTGCAATTTCGATAGAAAGAAAAAGTGCAATAAAGCAAAGAACAAAATTTTCAACAAAAAATTGCTTAATAACCTGCCATCGTACCCCACCGAATGTCCTGCGGATTCCAATTTCTTTCAAGCGATTATTGGCATATGCTAAGGAAGTATTGGCGAAATTGAAGCAGGCGATAAGAAGAATAAGTGTGTTCATGATCAAACTCCCATACAATGCAGAAATTGGCAAACCTGACCTCGTAGTGAAAGAATGAACAAACCGTGCTTCATCTTTTTGTTCCTTAAACGGGACCAAATAAAAGTCCTTGATTTTCCAGGATTCCTTGATTTCATTGTTGATCGAGCTATACTTCTGAAGTGCTTTCGCAACTTCTTTTGTAGCAGAGGCATTGTTCAATTTGAGATACAACACCGGTCGAATATCTGTACTCCAATCGAATTCATTCTGTGCAAAGCAATCGAGCAAGTTTTCGTATTGCGTGATGATATCAAACTGAAAACTGGAATTTACAGGAATCTTTTCAGCAACAGCGCCAATCATAAATTGCTTAATAATTTCATTATTTTTTCGAATGGTTAATTGTTTGCCTACAGGATCTTCATCACCAAAATACTTCTGAGCAAATTGCTCAGAAATGATTGCATTGCTTTTATCTTTAAAAACTTCCTTTTGACCTGCCACAAGCTTAAATGAGAATAAATCAAAGAGATTGGGATCTGCAAAGGTGATTTGTTCCCTGTGGATGATATCTTCATATTGAACTAAAAATGCATGGGTATAGCCAAATCTGGTATAATCTTCAATAGCCTGATATTCATTTGCAGCAATGGGTCCAAGCGCAGATGGGACTACTCCCCATTTTTGCGACTCACCTTCAATGATGCGATTGCAATTAACTCTGAATATGTCGCTTGTGTTTTGATGATTTTTGTCAAAGCCGTTTTCATAATCATACAATAAAAAGGTAATGATGACGCCGGACAAACCAACCGCCATTCCGACAATGTTGATGAGCGTATACAAATAATTTTTTCCGTAGCTTCTGAGCGCAATGCGTATGTAGTTTTTTAGCATGATGTGAGTGGGTTTATTATTTTTACATACTATAAATATGCCAAAAATTAAAACCCACTTTTTAATCAAATTAAGGGTTTTTTAAAGCGGTTTGGAATTTAATTGTCTCGATACCAGACATCTAATGTCTTATATCGGACACTCTGGTATTTGTATTTATGAGTTACTTCAAATTTTATTCAGATTTCAAATTATAATTTAGCCTTAATTGCGATCTTAAAAAAATCCAGTTAATTCATTTACTGAAGTTTCACACCTTATAATATTTTTAGTATGTAGCTGAATATCTGTAATTTATAACGTTAATCCATCTTTGTGTTCCTCTGCGGAATAGCTTTTACGCAAAGTTTCGCAAAGTAGCACAGAGTTTCGCAGAGAAAACAAAGAGTAGAATGGATTTCATAAAGTGATGATTAATAAGAATATCTAATTATTATAAAATATATAAGTCCTTAATATTAAGTAAATTAGTTTTAGGTG
>SDBV01000511.1_pt1 | contig 55602 bp, 39 predicted proteins | sample 2277081 | NCBI WGS metagenome assembly SDBV01 (sample SAMN10402039, study PRJNA504765) | marine sediment metagenome | isolation source: marine sediment core GS10_PC15, 223 cmbsf | place: Arctic Ocean: Southern Knipovich Ridge | collected 2010
AGCTGTATTATATCCAAAGGTCCATCCCGGTGTGATCAATCCCCCTGACCAGGAGGCACCGTTATCCAGACTTATAAATGCACCTCCGTTGGAGCGGGCTGTCTGTCTTGAATCTTCAGATCCTACCTTAAGTGTTCCTGCCTGCTGTTCAAGAATATATTTATCGGCGGCTTCGGGTCCCATGGGACCGGCGAAGATGACCGCATGTTGATCTTCGAAGTTGACAGACAGCAAGGAATTATTGCATCCGGCCCAGACATCGGGTATGGCCAAGGATGGTTCACTGATGGTGATTCCTCCGTCCATACTGGTACAGGTTTGAACCCCAAACTGGCTTTTTTGCTCCCTCCAGTGGAAAAGGATGGTCCCATCTGGAAGTTCGCAGGCCGTAGCCTCGGTATTACCTATTACGCCATTCTTTGCAAATTGCCAGTTCTCCCCCTGATTATCACTGTAGAAAACGCCCTGTATGCTTCCATTCGGTCCAACTCCCCCTGGCACAAGCAGCCTTCCTGCATATTTTCCGTGCTGAAGCTGTATCCCGTGTCCCCCGCCAAAAATACATATTCCGGGTTCATCTTCAAGAATGGGTTCAGGCTTACTCCAACTCTCTCCCTCATCATCTGAAAAAAGTACGTAATGCTCACAGGCTGAATTTACTCCAAGTCGATCATTCCGTTCAGGAGCGTTAAAAATTACATTCACCAGTAATATGAGCTTTGAAGTCTTCCTGTCATAGATAAGGGTAGTAGGCAGGAGGCTTTCCATATCATAATCCATAATGCGCATGGCAGGAGACCAGGTGTTGCCATTGTCTTTGCTTGTCCGACAGATTAAGTCCTGGTGTGCCCGGTCATTCTTAGCATCCTGGTCATGGGGACCAAAAACCACCACCAGGGTTCCCTTATCCGTGATAACCGCGTTGGGTTCCCTGCATCCTCTATATCGGAAATCGTCTGCATTAGCAATCTTTGTCTCACCAATCTTGCAGATTGTAGTGAACATTGGTTCATCAGAATTATCTGCTGATTTTGTCTGTGCCAATAGCGCTGCACCGGAGGATAGGATAAACGCCATTACAATAAGTACCATACTATGGTATTTAACTTGTTTTAATTTCATGGACAATTGGATTAGTTTACCATATTCATTAAACGTTTGAACAAGTCTAAGTCTACCAGCTTATTATTTTATTCCGGCTTGGTGTACCATTTATATTCTTCCTTATTAAATATCAAGTCACGAGTCTTATGTGGCGCATCCTCTGCATTCTCAGCTGGCAGCCATTTACTTAATTCGCTAATGACTTCATCAAACTCCTTATTACCGGCCAGATTGGTCCATTCATTCGGATCAATTGAATGATCGTATAATTCTTCGGTTCCGTCCTGGTACCTGATGTATCTGAATTGTTCAGTTCTGATTGCATGGTTGTCTTTACCATGGGTTGTAATGGAGGGATACTCCCATCCGGCATCCGGATCTTTTAGCAGAGGAACAAGAGAATGTCCTTCAAGTTCAGGTTTGGAAGGTAAATTGCATAGTTCGATCAGTGTAGGATATAGATCAAGCAAGCTCACAGGCTGATCACAAACAGATCCGGGAGTGGTGATCCCGGGCGCCACAATAACCATTGGAACTCGGGTTGAACGTTCCCAAAGGGTAAATTTATGCCAGTGATCCTTTTCCCCGAGGTGATATCCATGGTCACTCCAGAGAACTATTATTGTGTTCTCCAGGTAGTCGGATTTTTCAAGTCCCTCAAGGATCCTTCCAAGCTGCTTGTCACTATGGCTGATAGATGCATAATAGGCCAGGATGGCTTCTTTCCAGAGGTCCAATTCCACTACCTTATCATGCCTGGATCCACCATCAAGTGCCCATCTTTTGCCTGTTTCCGGGACATCTTCAAGATCATCCGGTTTATAGGGAGGAAGTTGAATATCGTCAATATTGTAGAGTTCAAAATATTCCTTTGGAACGAACCATGGGACATGAGGTTTGAAAATCCCGGCAGCAAGGAAAAAAGGGCGATCATGGCTCCTGGAAAGAAAATACCTTGCCCATGTTGCCACTTTATGATCCGGCATCCAGGTATCGGGTACATCCAGTGCTGCCCAGTCAAAATTTCTCTTGGTAAATTCAGTGATTGGCTGCATAGGCCTGATATCAGGTTGTGGGGCGGGAGGGTAGGAGTAATGGCCCCACCATCCGTTTTCCCGGTTGGCCTCGTCCCATAAGAAATAATAATCCCAGTCCTCAGGATTATTAAAGCCGATTTGCTCATGATAGGTTTTTCCGCCTCCTTCTACTATGTATTCATTATTCCTGAAATGCCTGGGTATTGAAACCAGGTTCGGGAATTTGGAAAAGATGGGCTGGGCATTATTATAAACCCCTGTTGTTGAGGGCATGAGTCCCGTCATCAGCGATGCCCTGGAAGGATTGCATATAGGAGCGGAACAATGTGCGTTTGTGAAAAGCATGCCCATCCCGGCCAGGCGGTCAAGATTAGGTGTCTGAGCCACTGAGTCTCCCATACATCCCACCCAGTCATTCCAGTCATCCACGGAAATAAAAAGAACGTTGGGCGATGCTGTCCTTTCCTGGCAGGAGCTCATGACGATAAGAATAGATGCTAATATCCAGTAAAAGGCTCTGCGTTTGGACCCTGATGTAATTAATATGGTTCGTCTTCTGTAGCTCATAATGCGCGTATTATTTTATTCGGGCTTAGCGTACCATTTATATTCTTCTTTATTAAAAACCAGGTCTCTGGTCTTATGAAGTGCGTCTTCAGCATTGTCCGCTGGCAGCCATTTACTTAATTCGGACTTGATTTCCCTGTACTGTTCCTCATCGGCCAGGTTAGTCCATTCATTCGGATCGTTTGAATGATCGTATAATTCTTCGGTTCCATCCTGGTACCTGATGTATCTGAATTGCTCTGTTCTGATAGCATGGTTGTTCCTGTCACGGGTAGTTATGGCTGGATACTCCCATTCGGCTTCGGGATCCCTTAAAAGGGGAACAAGGCTATGTCCGTCTAATTCAGGTTTGGAGGGTAAATTGCATAATTCAATCAGGGTGGGATAGAGATCAATCAGGCTTACGGATTTATTACAAACTGAACCGGGTGTTGTTATTCCGGGTGCGATAATTATCATGGGCACCCTTGTAGCTCGTTCCCAAAGGGTCAACTTATGCCAGTGGTCCTTCTCCCCAAGGTGATACCCATGATCGCTCCAAAGAACAATTATAGTATTATCAAGGTAGTTGGATTTTTCAAGTCCCTCAAGTACCCTTCCAACCTGCCTGTCGCTATGGCTAATGGATGCGTAATAGGCCCTGATGGCATCTTTCCAGAGGCCCATCTCCACCACCTTCTCATGCTTAGATCTGTGATCAAGTGCTATTACCCTGCCCGCTTCCGGAACATCTTCCAGATCATCCGGATTATAGGGTGGAAGATTAATATCCTCAATATCATAAAGATCAAAATACTCTTTTGGGACATACCAGGGAATATGCGGTTTAAATATCCCGGTGGCAAGGAAGAAGGGGCGATCGTGCTGTCTGGATAGAAAATACCTGGCCCATGATGCAACTTTATAATCCGGCATCCAGTGATCGGGAACATCAAGTTCTGACCAGTCAAAATTTAGAACTGTTAAATCTGCGATTGAGTGCTCGGGTCTTATTTCAGGCTGTGGGGCAGGGGGTAGGCCATATTGTCCCCACCATCCGTTTTCCCGGTTTCCTTCATCCCACAAAAAATAATAATCCCAATCACCGGGATTATTGAAACCAATTTGCTCATGATAGGTTTTACCGCCCCCTTCAACAAGGTATTCATTATTCTTAAAATGCCTTGGAATAGAAACAAGATCCGGGTGGGTAGCAAAGATTGGTTGTGCATTATTGTAAACACCTGTTGTTGAAGGCAGGAGTCCGGTCATCAATGAAGCTCTGGAGGGATTACAGACAGGGGCAGCACAATGTGCGTTTGTAAATAACATGCCCATTTCGGCGAGTCGGTCAAGATTGGGTGTCTGCACTATTGAGTCACCCATACATCCCACCCAGTCATTCCAGTCATCCACGGAAATAAACAGAACGTTCGGCGAAGAGTTCCTTTCCTGGCAGGAGCTCATCAACATAACGGCGCATACAAGTATCCAGTAAAAGGATCTGTGTTGGTACCCTGTTGGATATAATAAAGTTAGTCTACTGTTGCTCATATCGAGGTAAATTAATTGTTTAATGAAAATTTGAGTCCATCAACTTCTCTTACATTCATTCCATTCACCGCAACCGGTACACAGGTGAACATCCATTTCCTTGAAGTCCCTCCATGCGGAACTTTCAAAAGGATCTCGTTCCACCCCTTATTCAGATGCACGATGCTTGGGTCACGGTAAAAATAATCTTCATCAATAAATGGGATTTCCGGAGTTGTTTGTTCGAGTCCTGGCTGTTCCCATTGAGGTGGCTCTATTTCCTTGCCGTTAACCCAAATTTTAGAATCTGTGTTATGCCATTGCCCGATCTCAGCTGTTGGTCCCCCTCTACGCCCACCGGACCTTGAGTACCCCTGGAATCCTATCCAGAAACCAGTTTCTTGCTCTTCAGGAGACCATACCCTGGTCATGGCGTATATAGTTCCCTGTTTCTCTTTAACAGGGGATGGGAAACCAAAAAAGTGTTGCAGGTGAATGGTTCCGCCATGTAGAACTATTTCGTTCCAGCGGTAGGTTTCACCATCAAACTGGTACTCATCCTTTACTTCCTGCTCTACCGGGAAAGATGTTGTCATATCGCCTTCATGATCAAATGGACCTATTATTTTCCATGGGATATGAGCATTTTTCACATAGGGGAATGGAAGGTTCTTAAAGTAATGGTTGCGGTGGAATACCAGCCTTTCTTCAAATTCAAGGAATTCATTGTATTCCGGGGTTTCTGCCCGGGGGAGTTGTGCCCAGTATTTCTCTCCATAGGAATTTTCCTTGCCCGTCCACATTGCTTCGCTGTATGTTACCAGTCCACTGTAAACAGGGTTGTGCATTATAATTTTCCGTTCCTCATCAACATAGTTATCATTCCAGCAGCAGAGAATACCACCAAGGGCAAATTCATCACCGTAGGGCTTCCTGCAGGGTTGCTGGTAAAACAGTTGCGAGACTGCCACAAGGGGATCCATATGATTCAGGTAGTTTGCCCTTGAATCCATATATGCATGTCCCTCAAGTGGTACAGACTGTCCCGTCCATAATTGTTTTACTGAGCGTTCATCTCCGGGAACAACAATTCCCGGGTGCCAGCCTACCATCTCCCTGCCTTGTTCATATATCCTGTCAATAAGAGGTGCCAGGAAGTCTTCATCAACCTTCTCCTCCGGATGCCAGACCTCATCCGTTCCAAGGTGAATATATGGCATCTTTTCAGGTGGGGCTAACTCGCAAAGCTCATCGATCAGATCAATCACAATGTTTTGTACCTTTTCTGAATTCATCGAATTTATATTCAAGGCCTTGCGGAAAGCCTGGGTATGACCCGGAATATCGAACTCGGGGATAATGGTAATATACCTTTGTGCACAAAAGTCAACCAAGGCGACAAATTCCTCCCTGGAATAATACATGCCGGGCTTTCTTGAAGTTGCTTCTTCGGATTGAAGTTCGGGGTATTTTGGGCTCTCCAGCCTCCATCCCGGGTTATCTGCCAGGTGCATGTGAAACGTGTTCATTTTATAGGACGCCATCACTTCCATCTGTTCCCGGAGGTATTCAGGGGACTGGTAATTCCGGCCTACGTCCTGCATATAGCCCCGGATTCTAAAAGCAGGCCAATCATCAATGCTGCATTGGGCTACTTTAGGGCTCTCCCCGGTGCTGATGAGCTGCTTCAGGGTTTGTGATCCGTAAAATATTCCTGCAGGGGAGGTGGCAGTTATGATTATCTTTTCATCAATTTTCAGGCTGTAGGCCCCGTCAATTCCATGGGGATTTTCAACCTGGGCCTTTTTCAGATGTATTTCTGTTGTGTTTTCACCGGGATTGGAATCATATTCAAGACCCAAGCCGGTTAGCATCTTGATCAACTTATCTTTCTCTTCAGCAAAATCATCAGGAGACTGGACTGTAAAAGATACCGGCGCCAACCACTCTTCTCCCCATTCAATTTGTTGAGGCATTGGAATCAGGGGCATATATACTTCTGTTTCTTTATTGCAGGAAAAAAGCATGAGTGCCAGGAGAAATAAAACAATAATGACACCCATTATTCCCTTCAGCCGTGTCCTTTTAATTTTCTGAGTCATTTCTAATCAATTGAATGAAATTACTGTTACGTTAATTCAGCAATGAATCCGGGCGCATTACAGGATTTTTACCTGTCGGGATCTTTTGTATCTCCATCTCTGACCATGGCAGGACATTGCATTTCTCTGCCCACTCATTGTATAGATTTTCCAGTTCCCGAACCTTCTCAGGGTATTCATCAGAAAGGTCGTTTAGTTCAGTTCGATCTGCTTCAATATCGTACAATTCCCAGTTACCCGGATACTCTGATACCAGTTTCCATTTTCCCTCGCGCACAGCCTTGTTCCCCTCATGTTCCCAGAAAAGAGATTCATGTTGGGAATCCATATTTTCAAAAACAGGCAGCAGGCTTTTCCCTTCTACAGGTGTGATAGCATTTCCATTGTATTCTGATGGATATTCTGCTCCGGCCGCTTCAAGGCAGGTTGGCATAAGATCAATGATATGGGCCGTCTGATCCCTCCACTGGTTTTTTGCGCTGATACCATTCGGCCAGTGGACAATAAATGGTGTGGAGATCCCACCTTCGTGCACATAGGTTTTATACTTCCGAAAGGGAGTGTTGCTCAGATTGGCCCATTGGCCATATCCCTGGTAGGTGTCGTCGGGACCAGGCATAACTCCTGGGATATCTCCTGCAGTGACTTCGCGACCGTCTCTGGTTTTCAGGGGGACGTACACCATGATGTTCCATGGTCTGCCTGAATTACCTATTTCACCGTTGCGATGCTCCAGGTCTTCACCTCCATTATCTGAAAGGAAAAGAATCAGGGTATTTTCGAGTTCCCCTTTCTCTTCAAGGGCATCGACAATTTGGCCAACTCCCCGGTCAAGATGGTCTATCATTGCAGCATAAACCTCCATCCGTCGTTGTTCCCATTCCTTTTGAGAAGAATCCTCCCATTTGCCTGATTTTGCTGTATCTCCCGGAGATAATTCCCAGCCGGTATCAATGATTCCCAATTCAAGCAAACGCTGGTATCTTTCAAGCCTGAGTTGTTCCCAGCCAGCTGAGAACCGTCCATTATATTCTTCGATTACCTCCCTGCGGGCATGAATGGGCCAGTGGGGTGCGGTATAGGCTGTATAAAGGAAAAACGGTTCACCCGGTTCAGATTCCCTTATAAAATCAGCTGCATTTTCACTGATGGCCTCAGTATAATAGAAATCCCCCTCGGGCTGAATTTTTTTATTGTCCCTCATCAGTGTGATTGGATCCCAAAAACTTCCGGCAGCAATCAGGGTACCATAAAAGCGGTCAAATCCTCGCTGCAGAGGCCAGGCGCTGCCAGGTCCCTCTTCAAACAGGCTGTGAGTAAGATGCCATTTTCCTGACATATAGGTATGGTAACCTGCTGATTTCAAAGCTTCGGCTATGGTTACACATTGTTCATTCAGGTCCGCTCGATAACCGGGCAGGTGGTAATCGACACTGGTCATATATCCCAGTCCGGTCTGATGAGGGTAAAGACCGGTCAGTAGGGCAGCCCGTGAGGGACAGCAGCGGGCTGCGTTGTAAAAATTAGTAAACCGAAGTCCATCCTGAGCCAGCCTGTCCAGATTGGGGGTCAGCACTTCCCCTCCGTAGCATCCCAGGTCGGAGAATCCCATATCATCGGCCATGATAATAATGATATTTGGTTTTTCCGGCTCAGTGTTGCATGAGGACAGAAGACCAATAAGCACACCTGTCAGTGTGAAGAGAAGTAATTTCTGCATGTTGTTCTTTATATTGGAAAACTCTATTTAAGGACAAGGTCTGACGGGAATTTGGCCCCAACCTCCTTCAGCCAGGATTTGAGCATGGCCAGCATTTCCTCTTTCAATTCTGGATGACTCGCTGCAAGATCATTTAATTCTCCAATATCATCCCTGAGATTGTAGAGCCGGGCTTCTTCGGTTTCATAGTAGTATATAAGCTTGAAATCGCCTTTTCTGATCGCGCCTTCCATGCGGCTGTGCGGGTAATGCCAGTATATGGCATCCCGACTTACCTCGGAGCTTGCACCCAGCAATACATCTTTCAGACTTATGCCATCCATGTGCTGTTCCGGTTTAAGCGGAGCATTGGCAAGGTCAAGCATTGTGGGATAGAAATCGTCACTGATCAGGGGTAATTTGCAGACTGATCCGGCCTCAACCTTCCCGGTCCATCTAATGATTGTCGCCACCCTGATACCGCCTTCATCCAGGTTGTGTTTCATGCCTTTCAAGGGGAGGTTTGAAGTTACACTTCCTTTTCCACCGTTATCCGATGTGAATATGAAGACCGTATTTTCATTGAGTCCCATTTCTTCAACTGCCCCCATAAGCCTGCCAACGTTTTCATCCATATGCTGTACCATAGCGGCATAATTTGGATTGTTCTGGTGAGCTTTCTCAGCGGGATTTTTCTCTGTCAGCGTATCCATTCCCATATTATGGATCTTTTCAGTATACTTCTTCACGACCTCTTCTTTAGCCTGCAGGGGGGTGTGTACGGTATGGTATGAGAGGTATGCAAGGAAGGGTTTGTCTTTGTTATCCCGGATGAAACGGATGGTTTCGTTTGTCAGACGTTCCGTCAGGTATTCTCCTTCGGGACCATCTTCCATGTGAGTCATGTGATGGGGACTGAAAAACCTTATATGTCTATCGTATTTAACGTCGTCAGGAGGATCAACATCCGGATATGCAATTGCCCATGCATGCTTAGAATCCAATCCTCCAATGGCGGTGTCAAATCCCTGATTTGCAGCCCAGTGCTCCTGGGAATATCCAAGATGCCATTTGCCAAAATACCCGGTTGCATAGTTCTGTTCTTTAAGGGCTTCAGCAATTGTAAACTCCTCGAGAGGCAGTGCATGAGTTACATATTCAGCATCGCGTTCGGGTGTTATAAGATAGGTTGTAATCCCTGTCCGGGCCGTAGATTTACCGGTAAGTATGGATGATCTGGTAGGGGAACAAACTGGTCCCCCGCTATAAAAATCAGAAAAAACCATCCCCTGGGTGGCGAGCTTATCTACATTTGGGGTTTCATACACTTTACTTCCATTGTATGACAGATCACTCCAGCTGAGATCATCCACCAATACAAATACAAAGTTAGGTTGGACTTTCTCTTCACCTTCGCCTGTGCATGCAGGGAGGATTAATCCGCCCAGAAATATCAGGATTACAATTTCTGCTCTTGATTTAAGTTTTTTCATGACCCAAATTTTTAGTTTCTGAAGACGTTCCTGTTTATTCAAAAAATTTTACTACGGACAGTTTATATCTTGGTTACCAGATCAGCAGGGAATTTTGCACCGACTTCTTTCAGCCAGATTTTTAGCATTGCCAGCATTTCCTCTTTCAGTTCTGGCTGACTTGCTGCCAGATCATTTAATTCACCAATATCATCTCGGAGGTTATAAAGCCGGGCTTCATCTTTTTCATAGTAATAGATAAGCTTATAGTCTCCTTTCCTTATGGCACCTTCCATCCGGCTGTGGGGGTAATGCCAGTATATGGCATCCCGCTGTACCTCGGAGCTTGCACCAAGCAATACATCTTTCAGACTGATACCGTCCATGTGCTGTTCCGGTTTTAGCGGAGCATTGGCAAGGTCGAGCATGGTGGGATAGAAATCGTCACTAATCAGGGGTAATTTGCAGACTGATCCGGCCTCTACTTTTCCGGTCCATCGAACGATAGTGGCTACTCTGATACCGCCTTCATCCAGGTTGTGTTTCATGCCTTTCAAGGGGAGGTTCGAAGTTACACTTCCTTTTCCACCGTTATCCGATGTAAAAATGAAGACCGTATTTTCATTGAGTCCCATTTCCTCAACTGCATCCATAAGCCTGCCGACGTTTTCATCCATATGCTGGACCATAGCGGCATAATTCGGATTGTTCTGGTATGCTTTCTCAGCGGGAACTTTCTCGGTCAGTGTATCCAATCCCATAGAATGTATCTTCTCGGTATACTTCTTGACAACCTCTTCCTTAGCCTGCAGGGGAGTATGCACGGTATGATAGGAAAGGAAGGCCAGGAAGGGTTTGTCCTTATTATCCCTTATAAAGCCTATGGTTTCGTTTGTCAGGCGTTCCGTCAGGTATTCTCCTTCGGGACCATCTTCCATGAAGGTCAGGTGATGGGGACTGAAAAACCTGAGATGGCCTTTTGCTCTGTCCATGTCTGGTGCTTCCACATCCGGCCAGGCTATTGACCATGCCCATGGAAGGTCCATTCCTCCGATAGCAGTATCAAATCCCTGGTTTGCCGCCCAGTGTTCCTGTGAATATCCAAGATGCCACTTCCCAAAATACCCGGTTGCATAATTTTGCTCCTTCAGGGCTTCAGCAATCGTTAGCTCCTCAAGGGGTAAATGACTTGTTAGATGTTCAGCATCACGCTCCGGATATAACAGATAGGTAGTTATCCCGGTTCTTGCTGTAGATTTACCTGTAAGTATGGATGATCTGGTAGGGGAACAAACCGGTCCCCCGCTATAAAAATCAGAAAAAACCATTCCCTGGGAGGCAAGTTTATCCACATTGGGGGTTTCATAAACTATACTGCCATTGTAAGACAGATCACTCCAGCTGAGATCATCCACCAATACAAATACAAAGTTGGGTTGGGCAATCTCTTCACCTTCACCGGTGCATGCAGGGAGGATTAATCCGCCCAGAATTATCAGGATTCCCGGAATCATTCCGATTCCGGGAATTGTCAGTCTATTTATCGTTCTCATGGGTATTATTTTTTGCTTGATACCCAATCAATTGGAAACTTCACAAAACTGATTTTCTCGTAGGGACTATCAATTCCATTCTCATAAAAAAGCCCTATCTCTCCGTTCTGAAGGACTGTCAGGCAACTGTAGGCTGAAGGACCCTCATAAACCGTCCGTTTCACTGGCCATGACTTACCATTGTCGTAACTTAGGGTAACAGTCATGTTCTGTCGTTTCTTGGGATCTGCTGCGTTTGAGAATATAAGGATATTCTTTCCCTTCTTATCCTTGATCCGGATGCAGCTTCCCATGCAGGTAGGATCCGGAAGATCTTCATGATAAATTATTTCTGACCAGGTTTTCCCTCTATCGACAGAGGTGACTATCACTCTTTTTCCTTCTCTGTTTGTGTTTCTTGCATTCACAAGCAGGGTGTTTTCATCAATTTCCACCAGGGTGGCTTCATTGAAACCTGTTCCTATACTGCCGGAGATATCCCAGCTGATTCCGTTGTCATCACTGAAAAGATAATAGGAATAGAACTGTTCAAAATCAAAGACCGTTATGGGGACGATCAGACGGCCGTCACTCAGGACGGTACCTCTTCCCGGTCCTGGCCACATTGAATGCCAGCCTTCCTTTTTCAGCCCATGCTCCACAACCTGGGGCATTGACCAGGTAATACCTTCATCATCACTGAATACGTACTGAAGCGAAAGGTGGCGTTGTTTTGCGTTCCCGCCTTCCGGCACATCATTTCTACCCGGGCAGTAGGTGTAGAAAAGGAAAACCCGCCCTGTTTTGGCATCCTGAATCAGTGATGGGTCGCCGGCTCCCTCCTGGTTGGCAAAATTAACCGCAGTAATTATTTTCCCCCAGGTCTTTCCATTGTCTGTGCTCCGCTTTACCATCTGGTCGATGTTGTTGGGGACATCTCCCTTCCTGTCTACCCTGGCATCGCAGGCCGTTATGACAGTTCCGGAGCTTAATGTGATCATGGCAGGAATTCGAAATTCATGCACCCCTTCGGTACCTCCGATGAAGATGTCATTAGGTTCGAGGGACTGGGCGATCAAAGCTGATGCCGACATGCCTGTTAATACAAGCGTTAAGAGTCCAATAAAAATGTTTCTGTTTCTCATAATTTTCCCCTTTAATTAGTTATTTATCTAGTGTCTCTATCCATTCCAGGTTAAGCTTTGCCAGCCTGACTTTAAGTCTTTCACCATTGAAATCATATTCTCCCAGCATCCCGATATTTCCGTCCGGGAGAATTGCCAGGCTGGAATAATCAAATGCCTGCTCGTGAAAAACTTTACGTACCGGCCATGTTTTTCCGTCATCGTAGCTCAGGCAAAACTCGGCTTTCCCTCTTCTTCTTCCTTCCACGCGGGCCGTAACCCCGACATGGATAATTACTCCCGGCTTTTCATCATCTGCCCACCGATACCTGAGCAGGGGGGACATGCAACCGGTGTCTATGAGGGACTTCTCCTTATATAGTTTTGTCCATGTGTTGCCACCATCGCGGCTGAAAGCAAGTCTTCTGTATCCGGAGGAATTGCGGGAGCTGAGCATTACACCCCCATCCTCAAGTTCAACCATTTGAACCTCTCCTCCTGAACCATCATCATCAGGGGGAGCATATTCTCCATGCTTCCAGGTCTTTCCATTATCATCTGAATAAAGTGAGAAGAGAAGGGTTTCCTTTGAATCACCACGCTTTATCTGTTCCTGCATTGGTACAATAACACGGCTCTTATGCACTCCTCTAGTCAGGGTAATTCCTGTGCCGGGTCCGCATATGGATGCAATTGTGTTTTTACCTGATTTTACAACCTGGGTAAGTTCACGGGGTTCGGACCATGTGAGTCCATCGTCACTGCTTGTGACAATGAAGAAACGCTCGATGAGATCACCTTCCAGTCCGGGTTCAACCATTTCGACCCCATGAGATTTCATCTGGCGGGTATGCCTCTTCTCCGGGAAATAGATGTAGCTTAGAATTATGGTACCGTCTTCAGCCTGGACCAGGACAGGGTTCATTGTAACATTATCACCTGCCGAGGTGATGACCACAGGATCCTCCCATGTTTTCCCGCTGTTCGTACTTCTCATAAGGACCAGGTCGTTTTTCGCATGATCATTGTTCATATCCTCCCTTCCTTCAGCCATAGCAAGCAAAACATTATTTTTTGTTACCAGGAAAGAAGGTATCCTGTAATTATGGTATCCCATACCATCTTCCAGGGGATTAAAAACCGGAAGGGTTTGATAGAAAGGTTCTTCCTGACCGGACTCTGGTTCCTGAGCAGAGGAATTCAATCCTGAAAGAAGGCAAATTAGGATTGCGATAAGGGGACTGGTATTCCAATTTATCATCTCAAACTTTTTGATTGTTTTCTCTTTAAAACTATTTACCAAATTTTGTTTTTGCATCATTTTTAAACTGTTCAATTGACTTATTAATACCCTCAAGTATTTCATCCGTACTTTTTCCAGAGCTGCTTCTGGCGACCTGTATCATGTTTTTATTCTCATTTGAATCCATAAAACGGGCGGCCTCAAGGATCTCCTCCTGGTCTTCCTCGGGGATTACCAAAAATCCATGTTTATCAGCATGGATCAGTTGACCCGGTTGGACTTTCCTGCCAAAAACCTCTACCTCACAGTTCCACTTTATAGCAGTACTCCAGGCATGTCCGACACATAATCCCCGGGCAAGTGCCTTAAAACCAGCGTTATTCATTTCATCCGTATCACGGATCCCTCCATCTGTAATTGTACCAATACAGCCAAGTGCCCTGTGAATATTACTGTTTACTTCTCCCCAGAAGGAACCATATATTACCGGTTTATCCAGGTCCTTTACTACGACGATTTTTGGTCCGGCAACAGATGCCATATATTCCCTGTATTTTTTGAGGGAATCAGTATTACTAATTTTATGCTTCTTATTCCCCGGTTCTATAACAACTGTGACAGCATAGCCTACCATGGGACCCATCTGGGGCATGAAATCTGTTACAGGTTCAAGATTAAATCCGTCTCTTCCGATATTCCTGTCAGTAATTTGCTCCCATCCATTATAGATTGTCGGCGTATTCCAGCGCTTCAACTCCAGTAGATCTGCATGAGTTATTTTCTTATTCATTTTTCTACCTATCCATTATTTCATCAATATGAACTTTTTCGAATACCAGATCAGCCTGGCTGCCCTCGTACAAAACACCGATGTGCTGACCATCGATCTGAGTCATGGATGGGTATCCTCTTCCTCTGCCCTGATCAAGAAGGAGCCAGTTCTCCTCAGGCCAGGTCATCCCATCGTCGGTACTCACCTTAACAGTCATATGTTGTCTTCCTCTGGTGGAATTCGGATTTACAAATAATACCAGTTTTTGCTCCTTACCATTTACCTGGAATTTGCCTTTTATCAGTGATGCATTGCAAACCGGCTCGATAAGAGCGGATCGTGAGGTGGGATGCATTTCCCATGTGGCTCCCAGGTCACTGCTGGTATATACTGATCTTGATCCCTTGCGGTTATCCCTCATATTTAACATCAGGGAACCATTGTCCAGTTCAATTACCTGGGCTTCTGTTGTATTGGATTTGGCTCCTGTACCAATGGACCAGTTTTCACCATGATCCTTACTCCAGATGATTGTTGAATGTGGCATATTTTCATGATCCTTAAACTGGGCCGGAAATACTATAGTACCATCAGAATGAGTGGTCCCTTTCCCGGGTCCCTGCAGCAGCAGGTACCATGCCGGGTCCTTCAGGGCTGGTGTAAGATTGATTGGTTCAGACCAGGTCAGTCCGTCATCCTCAGATTTAACAAGCATTAACTGGCTGGTTATAATGGGCTCAATTCCCGGGCGGGAACTGTGCCAGTTCCTTTTTCCCGGTGTGCCATGTGCCCAGATGCCCGCAACCCAGATGGTACCGGTTCCACGATCAACCAGTACGGCAGGGTCTCCAATTCCATTCTCATCTTCGGGTTTATCTCCCCATTCACCCATATCCATAATGACCTTCATAGGTTCCCATGTTTGTCCCCCATCAGTACTCCGGCTCATAGCTACATCAACATCTGCCTGCAGGTCAACAGAACCGTTATAGCGATTGTCATAGACTGCAATCAGTGTTCCTTCATTCGTAGTAGCCAGTCCCGGTATCCGATAGGTATCACAATCGTCCTGACCATGCTGACGCAAGGCTATTCCTATCCTGTTGGAGAAGGGGGGGGATGGCATGGATGGCTTGATTTTCATTTTTTCACCCAATACAATATGTTCGCATCCAGCGTCTACACGGTTTGTAAGTTTTGCAGTCTCTTTCAGTGTGTATGAAACCGAGAAATAGTTTTCACCCTTTTTAAGGGACAGACTGCCTTTGAAAACCATTTTTTTAGAAGGTTCCAGTGTTTCTCCGTATTGAATGGGGTCCTTGGTACTCTCCCTGGATCCTGTGTAGTAGATGCTTACCGAGCTGATATCATTGATATCTGTTGTTCCTGAACTGTTTATAAGTAGTTCAGAAAGGTTCAGATCATTCATGCCTCCAGGTATGTCAACCAGGATTTTCAGTACTGGATTCCAATCTTTACCAATCAGTACCGGAATTGTATCCTGTTGAATTATAAATGTTACACCATTGGTCTGATCCCTTTCAGTGCTGTGATGGCAAGAGACTTTTGTTAGCAGGACGACAAAAGCTACTGCGATAATAATTTTTCTCATTTATTTTCTTTTTTGGTTGCGAGACTATCTATATCTGTCATTTTAAATCGTACACCCAGTATGTAGGGCTCTTCTCCCTCATCCCAGTGACCGTATGTTGTCGCCATTATTGTTCCATCGGGTAATAATTCCACAGCTGGATAGGCGCAATCGTAACCTTTTGTATTGTCCTTAATCCTGATTCTGTACTGGCCCGGATGTCCTGTCTGCAGATTTTCATAGCTGCCAACCCATGCTACCCAATCGCCTTCGGTGGGGGAATCGGGTTCTGTTTTGGGACTGTGGTCCCGAAAACTGATCAGCAACCTTCCATCTCCTGTATATACAGCCTGATGGCGGTCACCCGTGAGGGTGCTTGGCAATTCAACCGGCTTTGTCCATGTTTCACCCTCATCATCCGAAAAAATAATAAGGGAATTGGCAACCCGAAGGTTCTCACGAATGAGCATGGCGATCTGATTTCCATCCGGACTCCTGACAAGACCCGGTTCACACGGACCGACATCTTTCCTGGTAATTATGCCCTCTGGTTTGCTCCACGTAAGGCCTCCATCGCCGGAAATTGTTTTATAGATGGTCCGTATCCCCGTTCTCTTTCTTTCATCCTGGATAAACCGGCCATCATCATGGAACAGGGCCATATAATTATCGTCTTTCAGACGGATCATGTCTGCCATCACCACTACTCCTCCCCAGTCTCCCATACTTTCAAGTTCCCCCCAGGTCTCACCCTGATCATCAGAGATGGCCCTCCTTGCCGGATACAAACCTGAGAACAGGATCAACCTTTTTTTTCCCGTGGGATCTGTTGTTTCGTAGAGGGTGGGGACCTCCTTCGAAGTCTCCCATGTCGGAGGGGTTGGCAGCCTTTCGGACCAGGTTAATCCTCCGTCCAAACTTCGTTTCATTACAATGCTGCCTTTTCCGTGGCCCTTGGGATATACTACAATCATAGTCTTTCCGTCATCCAGAAGAAGGGTCGTCGGATGTCCGAGGTACTGGTTTTTATCCCTGTCAATCACAACATGCATCTCACTGCGATGGTTAAGATCAACCATGGGAATATTATATCCTTTTAATCCGGGTTTAATCTCGGTGGAGTCAGGTACGGGTTTCAGGATTTCGAGAGGGCCAATCGATTCATATACGGTTTGCCCGTCTTTCCTGGATGAATTCTGCGAACATGCACATACCAGGCAAATACAAATGATATAAGGAAAAAACGGTTTCATATATTAATTACCTCCTCCCTCAAAAAAATACTCAGGATATTTCCATTCAAATGATGGATCCTTTGCATAGGCGGTGTATTCGTATTTTCTCAATACCGCGTCAACCTCCTTTGTATACCTGGCTAGTTTTTCTGGATCTGCCATAGGATCTTTTGTATCCTTCTGCCAATTTTCAAGAACCTCAATAAGTCCGGTCATAATATCTTTATATTCGGGATTGGCAGAGAGGTTGTTAAATTCCAGCGGATCTTCTTTAAGATCATATAATTCATACTCTGGCGGCATTCTCCAGGTCTGATATACCTGCTGAATCATTGGACCGGCAGAATCAATCTCAGATATTTTTGTCCCCCCGGCAAATGCCCCACCTCTTTGTTCCGCATAAAAGTAAAATTTGGGGTTCTCCCGGTCCCTCAAAGGGTTGTGGATAAGCTTATAACGTGCGTCCCGGACAGATCTCTTAGGGAAATAGAAGAAGGCAGCTGATCCGGAACCATCCGCATAAATATAATCGTGTCCCGATGCACCATCTTTGTCAATGATCAGGGGTGCAAGAGATTTTCCGGGAAGTTCTGGAGGGGCTTTAATCCCACAGACATCCAGGATGGTTGGTAGCAGGTCGATGGTTGAGGCCAGTTCTTCGGTTCTTAATCCCGGCTTTGCATTACCGGGCCATTTTACAATAAGGGGTATCCTGAGTGCTGCTTCATAATTGCTGCATTTCCCTCTCGAAAACTGGGCTCCGTGATCTCCAAGATACAGAATCACAGTGTTTTCAGCTTTCCCGGAGGCTTCCAGCTTCTTCAGCAACATTCCTGTTGCTTCATCAAGACGGTTCATGCAATTATAATAATTGGCCGTAAATTCCCGAAGCCTTTTACTGTCTGCTCCCTGGAAGGGGATGGGCTCAACGTCTTCACCTTCCATAGTAATTGCCGGCATACCTTCAACCTGCTTTTGTACCGGGTAGTGGGCATCCGGGAAATTCACCATCAGGAAAAAAGGTTCATCCGAAGCGGTCATAAATGTATCTGCAAAGGCAGCATAGGAGGGAAGATTCTTTTTTGCAAAATTTGCACTTTTTATAGGATGGAAATCCCATGGAACAGCCGACTCGGGATTGATATGAATCTTACCCAGGCAGCCCGTCCGGTATCCTGCTTCCTTCATATAAACCGGCAATGTTTTGAAAGATTTGTACATCCGGAATTTATGGGTAGCCAGTCCAATTTGCCCGTTTTGATGGGGGAATAGTCCGGTATAGATGGTACTTCTTGAGGGACTGCAAACCGAGTAGGTAACAAATGCATTCTCAAACAGAACTCCATCTTCCGCCAGTCCATCAAGATTGGGTGTTGTAACATACTGGTTGCCGTAGCAACCCAGGTCAGGTCCGTTGTCTTCCGAGACGATCAGAAGCACATTTAGTTTTGTTGGTTCAGTAACATTGCTGCAGGAAGCCAGGGCCAGTGCTGCAACGATAAATAAGGCAATAGGTATTCTTTTCATATCAGTATTAATTAGTTATATTTTCTTCAAAGAGCCAGTCCACTGTAAATTTCACAAGCATTATATCTTTATGATCCCGGGCCTCGTAAAAGAGACCAATTTTGCCATCTGCCAACTGCATCAGACTTGAATAAGCAAACAAGTCAGGGACGATAAGTTTTCTGTGCTGCCAGGTTTTTCCTCCATCCATACTGGCGAAAACAACACCATTCTGTCTTTTATCCTGTGAGCTTAGTTTTTTCCCCTGGTATTCCTCCAGAACGTTTTTTACGTTAGGATTGGGTCCCACGGGGCCTGCATATAACAGCAACTCCTGTTTTTTGTAATCAACGGTTATGATGCTTGCATTACAGCTGATCGATGGAAGGTCAGGAGCCATTTCAAATGTATCCCATGTTAATCCTCCGTCATGGCTCCTGGACTGCCATCTTTGGCCAATGCCGGAATTTCTTTCGTTCATAAGCAGGCTTCCATCTGAGAGTTCCGCAATGGCGTTTTCACAGGGAGTCAATCTTTCATGCGGATTGGGAACAACCTCGCTGCTCTTCCAGGTCTCACCATGATCATCGCTGTACCAGGCAAAAACCCTTTTATGGGGTGCCACAAAGTCTCCCCCGGGAACTACAAGCCTTCCTTTGTTTGGACCGGACTTCAGCTGGATTCCTTCACCTGAACCGTAAACCTGTACCACCGAATCTGCTTTTGCAGTATGTGTTATCTCCCTTGGCTCACTCCAGGTTAGTCCCTCGTCATCACTGTGGATGGAATACTCCCTGTTTTTTAAACCTTCCCAGGTTTTGCGGCTCTCAGCATCGGTAAAGGGCCATTGAAAAACAGAATAGAGGCAAATAATTCTTCCCTTTTCCCTATCATAGACTGCTGCATTGGGACAAATGGATTTTTCCCCATCGGTAGCCATCATTATAGGATCTGACCAGGAGATGCCATGATCATCGCTGATCTTGCAAACCAGGTCCTGTCCCGATCGGTCAGACCACCGGCTTGCGTTTCTTCCCTGTACGATAGCCACAATTTTACCGGAATTTGTCACAAGTATATTTTGTTCCCTGAATTGAGTGTATCTCTCATCATTATAACCAAGGACCGGCTCTTCTCCTTCGATGAAGACCGCATAGGTCCGGGGAAGGTTTTTATCCTGCTTATCTTTTGCAACACATGCTGTTAGAAAAAGAAGTATTGAAAACAGCAGGGGGAGGATCTGTCTACCTCGTTTTGGAAATTTGTATAGAGTTATCATTAGATCATTATTTCGCGAGTTCATCAATTTCATCAAGTTTGAATCTTACACTGAGAATATAGGGTTCCTCACCTTCATCCCAGTGCCCGTAAGTAGTCATAATAAAAGTTCCGTCTGGCAGCAGTTCAAGTCCCGGGTAGGTTGTATCCCAACCTTTTTTATTATCCTTTACCCTGATCCTGTACTGACCCTCGGTTCCTTCAATTATGTCCTGGTAGGTTCCGACCCAGGCAACCCAGTCTCCCTCTGTGGGACTGCCCGTTTCGAATTTTACAGCGACTTCACTGACATTGGTATTTTCTTCCTGTCGGGACAGAGCTCCTACTTCCCCTCTTGTTGAGCTTACGTCCCGGAATGTAGCCAGGATGCGGCCGTCAGGGGCATATTTCAAAACATGCCTGTCTCCGGTAAGGGCATTGGGCAATTCCCTGGGCTCTGTCCAGGTTTTCCCTTCGTCGTTTGAGAAAATCACATGAGAGTTCTTTCTCCTTGCATTTTCTCTCAGGAATACAGCAATCTGGTCACCCTCGGGGGAACGTATATAGCCCGGCTCGCAAAGATGTATCTCCGTTGATTTGAATATCTCTTCGGGGAATGACCATGTGAGTCCCCCGTCCTCTGAAACCGTTTTATAAAGGGTCATCAGGCTGGATTCATTCTCCTCTCTCCATGCCTGGAATTTTTCCCTTCCGTCTTTTGTAAAAAATCGCTGATCATCGTGGAACAGGGCCATGTAATGACCCTTGCCTGTTTCGAGCGGGAACAGGCAGCCCATAACTACAATGCCTCCCCAGTCCCCTATCGGCTCAATCTCACTCCAGGTTGCACCGTCATCCTCAGAAACGGCCATCCTTGATGGGTATAATCCTGAAAACATGATCAGGCGTTTGGTTCCTTCCGCATCTTCCACCCTGAATATCGTGGGAACCTCCATTGATGTCTCCCATGATGCAGGTGTGGAAAGCCGGTCACTCCATGTCAAACCCGCATCTGTACTGCGTTTCATAACTATGGCACCCCGGCCATGGCCTTTGGGATATACACAGATCATGGTCTTATTGTCTTCCAGGAGGACTGTGGTGGGATGGCCAAGGTATTGTCCTTCTTCCCGGTCAATTACTACCTGTTTTTCACGCTCCCCATCCAGGTCGATAATTGGAATATTGACATAGCTGGATTTGACAGTCTGGGATTCACGGATCGTTGAGGGACTGAAACTCATAAAATCAATTTTCCTGTATCGGTCAGTCTCATACAGCAGTCCGATATTTCCGTTTGCAAGACTGGTAAGGCAACTGTAAGCATATCCTTCGGGAACCAGTTCCCGGGAATGGGCCCATGTTTCTCCGTTATCCTCCGAAATTCGTACGGTACCGTTTGTCCTCTGCCTTTTATTTGCCGGTCCCGCATAAACCAATTCCCCCTCGTGGCTGATAATCGAACCCATACAATTCACCCCGGGAAGTCCCGGATCAAGTTTCATATTTTCCCAGGAAATACCACCATCACTGCTTCTGGAGATTTTTCGGTACTGTCCGCCCTGGTTCCTGGAATTGAACAACAGGGTTCCATCCGGTAATTCCACAACCTGTGCTTCATTTCCAAAACCCATTAAGCCCTCATGCGGGATCCTGTCACCCAATTGCAGAGTTTCTCCGCCATCATCGCTGTAAGCAATCCTGTTTCTCCAGGTCCTCGGTCCATCTCCCTCAGGAGGTACGGTTTCGTAAAGAGGAAAGACAATGCGGCCCTTATGGTCAGCACTTTTCAGTTGAATGGCACGTCCGGGGCTACCCACACTAATTATGTTCTCCTCGCGGATCATTCTTGTGATTTCTCTTGGTTCTGACCAGGTTCCCCCATCATCATCGCTGTGTACGAGGAATGATTTGGTGGTTCTTGGGGTTTCATAGCCGGTATCTGCCCTTTTGATCCACCCGGAGTTTCTTGCATGGTAACCATACGGAAACCTCTGGTACATCAGCAGGATTCTGCCAGACTCCAATACGACAACGCAAGGATCGTTCAGGGAATTTTTCCCATCCTCGGCTATCATCTGTTCAGCCTCCCAGCTTTTTCCATTATCCAGGCTTCTTCGAAGCACAATGTCATTTTGTGCATGATCATGAAGCCCTACTCTTTTTTCAGCAAAGGCAAGCACTGTTCCTTTCGCAGTGGTTACCATTGCCGGGATACGGTAGCCGAAGGTGTCGGCTGATGTCTCTGTGTAGCCGAATACGGTTGTGGGAGGAACTTCTTCCACTGAAGGGGTACACGTTGTCAATACTGTTAAAGACAGTAACAGGACTGCCGGTAGGAAATGTTTTTTAATCATCTGGTTGCATTATTTAGTTGTTCAACAATAATATCTGTCAGCAGAGTGGATAATTCATCATGCCACCGGTCATTCGGGTGCATCCCGTCAAGGAGAAGATCTTCGATTTCCTGTCCCTCCACAGAAGCATACTCTTCAAAAAGCGTCCACTGGTCAATCAGTGAAATATTTTCATTTTCAGCCAGGTTTCGTGCTATGCCTGCATATTCCGATGACCTTTGATACCTCCAGGCCTCATATTGTGAGGCAATAGTATTCGGGGTCATCAGAATGATCTTAACACCACGTTCCCTGAGTGTTCCGATCATAAATTCCAGGTTTGCCCTGTAATTCTGCTTGGGTATGCGGGACTGATCCGCCCCTTCATCAACCCATGAATCGTTCAGGCCGAAGCACATAATCACAAGATCAGGATCCCTGGAAAGTACGGAGGACTCAAAACGGTCAAGGGCATGTGGTATTTTATGCCGGGCATTATCACTCAGCCGCCCAGTGTGGCTTCCTCCTATGCCTTCATTGAAAACAATGTTATCAATTCCTGCCTCAGATAGCTTGTGAGGAAGCCTTTGTGAATAGACTCCAGTTATTGTATTCCGGTAAGCTGTGGTTGAAGTACCAAAAGCTACAATCCGGACCCTTTCACCTGACAATATATCTCCTGCAAAGACTGATCCGGTGAATTTTACCATTAGATCTGAACTGTCAGTCCGAACAGATGTGTTCCTTATTGTTATTTTATTAATGGAGACAGGTTCATCGCTATCTGCCAGCCGGATTGTTTGAAGCTTTGAATCCAGATATACCTTCAGGCTTGCATTTGAAAGCTTCCAGTCAAGGTTAAGCTGTTGGGGCTCTCCCTTAACCAGTTTATTCGGGTAATACTGTCGAAGTATTCTGAAAGGATAATTGTAAACCACTACCGAGGAATCCAGTTTCGACTGGCCTGAGAGGGAGATGATTCCCCGGGTATATTTCTGACACTCCATCGTAAGCCCAATGGATCCGGTTGCAGATCCTGAAAAACCAATGCTTATGGATGCATCTGAATCGGTTGTTCCAAGCCTGATTACCTCGCTTGGAAAGTCCGATTCTTCCTGGCATGCATTACAGCATACCATAATGGGGATAAGAAAAGATACAAGCCGGAATTTTATCCTGGTTTTCAGTGACATAGGAGTTTAAATCGATTTTCATGCATAGATTCGGGTAAGAGGTACTAAAATTCGATAGAAAATCTGGTTTTTGGAGGTAGCAATGGTTCAAGCATGGATACAAATGTTACAAGAACCCTGTAATTACATAAAAAACTGGTATAATTGTTTCTGAATGTTTGATCAGCAGCCCTGTTTAAGGGGAATTTATCGTAAATCAGATCTTTTAAATCTGAAGTAATTTTCAGACTCCGGGATTAATAGTTTTATAACTTTAACATCATGGCAGTTAAACAAAGAATTGTAGTAGTAGGTGCTGGATCTATTGGCATGCGGCATGGCCGTCTGCTTACCGGCAGGGATAGTCTTTCGGTAGAATTTTGCGATCCGGATCCGGTGGCTTTAAATAGGGCATTCAAGGAAATTGGAACGCTTCCCGGGCATAATTCCTTTGAAAAGATGCTTGATTCTAAGCCGGATATGGTACTGGTTGCCTCGCCACATGAATTGCATACTGATCAGACAATTCGTGCACTTAAGGCAGGTGCTCATGTGCTCTGTGAGAAACCCATGGCAGACAGGCTTGAAACTGCCCGTCAGGTTATGGAGACCGCAAACTCCACCGACCGGGTTCTGGACTATGGTTTTTCGAACCATTTTCATCCTGGTATTCTGGAAACAAAGGATATTATAGAAAGAGGTCAACTGGGCGAGATTCTATATGCCCATTTCCATGTGGGTACGTATGGGACCCTTGTAAATTCAAGGTCCCGTTACCAGGCGGATACTGAGGCAGCTTTATTGATGGACTATGTTCACCAGCCGGATTTACTATACTGGATGCTGGGCAAAAATCCTGTTGGAGTCTATGCTACGGGAGGTTTTGGTGGAAACATGGAATTAAAGTCCAATCCTAATTCAATGACAATGTTACTGGATTATGGTGGACCACTTACCGCCAGTATTCATTTAAATTATATACAGTATCCTGACCGCTATCACTTTGAGATTCTTGGAGACAATGGCTGGATATACTATGACCTGATTAATAATCTGTTGTTTTTGGGAGACAGGAATAAGGAAAAGCTTAGCAGGAAGGAAATAGTTTTTGAACGGGACGTATTATATGAAGAGGAACACCAGGCTTTTTTTGATGCAATAGCCGGTAAACGGCCCCCAGAAAGTTCGGCGGAAGATGCTATGCAGTCAATGATCGTTTTGGAGGCCGCCATTCAATCATGGAAGATGAGAAAGCGTGTAGAATGTGGGCCATTTTGACCGTGAATATACCACTCTTAAGAAGTTTTCTTAGCAAATCCAGGGAACAGAGATTGGATCATTATCATTATTATTTCGGACTCATCCAGATTGCCAGGATTATTTTTATCCCACAAAGAAATATTTTATTAAAGTGTTCGTAACTCCATAAGTCTTCTTATATTTGAGTATATTTTCCATCTGTGAAAATTGACGGAATCCGAGAAGTTATGATCATACCGACAGCCGGATTCCATTTTCGCCCGATCAGGTGGCAGAATTAAAATCCGGGTACTTCATCCATTTTACCATCACTGCCTTGACTATTACCGAACTGATGGAGGAATATTAACCAGACTATGCAATTATGAAAAACAATCATTCCAAAAACATGACTATCCCGATATTGATTATGATATTATTTTTACAGATTCAACTGTCGTGTGGCAACAAAACAAAAAGCTCCGGTGAAGAGGTTCCTGTTTCCCATACCGTATTGGAGTTGAATCCCTCGGATGATAACCCGAGAAATGGGGAGGGAGATTTTATTACATTAAAGGACGGTCGAATCCTTTTTATCTATTCACATTTTACCGGTGGGGCCGGAGACCACGCATCAGGTTTACTTGCAGGCCGGTACTCTGATGATGGAGGTAAAAGTTGGAGTGATGAGGATGTAATATATTTTACAAACGAGTCAGGCTTAAATCTTATGAGTGTCAGTCTTTTAAGATTAAACAACGGTGATATTGCACTCTTCTATTTAAGGAAAAATTCTGTCACCGACTGCAGACCTGTTCTCAGAATTTCTTCCGATGAGGGGAAGATCTGGAGCGAGGAGATGATGTGTATTCCTGATAGAATCGGGTATTTTGTGCTGAATAATGACAGGGTAATCCAATTGGAGAATGGCCGTTTGATTGCCCCTGTTGCCCAGCATGCTGCACCGGATATGGAATGGACCGGTCACGGAGTGATTCAAGCCTTATTTTCAGATGACAATGGAAGTACCTGGAATGCAAGTGAAATACCTGCAAATCCCGACAGCGTGACGCTGCAGGAGCCTGGTGTTGTTGCCCTGAAAGACGGAAGGATAATGATGTTTATGCGTAACAATTCCGGGTTTCAGTATTTATCATACTCCTCTGATCAGGGTGAAACATGGACTCCGGCAGAAGTAAGCATTATCCGTTCGCCACGCTCTCCTGCCACGATTGAACGCATACCCTCTACGGGTGATTTATTGCTGGTATGGAACAATAACGGGGGAGAAGATCCTGCCACAGCTGGATTAAGGACACCTTTTAATGCCGCCGTCAGTAAAGACGATGGTGTCACATGGGACCCGATCAGAACACTGGCCGATGACCCGGACGGATGGTATTGCTATACTGCATTTGAATTTGTGGGTGAGCATGTACTGCTTGCTCACAGCGCGGGAAACCGAAAAGAGAATAACGGGCTTGCAGTTTGCCATATAAGCAGGGTTTCACTTGACTGGATGTACGGTCTGTAGCCTTTCTAAGAAAATTATTAGTGTCACAAGAATAAAGTCTTTCATTATGGGGGAATTTAATAAGCCAACGATGAGGCCCAGCAGGGTCCTGAAAAAATTAAGAGCCGGAGAAGTGGCTACCTGTTTCAATGTTCATTTCGATGCCCAGGTAACGGATATTGCCGGAATGGCCGGTTACGATTGTGTATGGATTGACAACGAACATATGGCTCAGGACTGGTCATCCATTCAGATGCATATTTGGGCTGCCAAAAGTCATGATATGGATGTTATGACAAGGGTTTCCAGGGGAAGTTACAATGACATTGTCAAACCCATGGAGCTTGATTCGGCGGGTATTCTGGTACCGCATGTAATGGGCGTTGAAGACGCCCGCAGTGTGGTGAAGATGACCCGTTTCCATCCAATAGGACGACGACCCATCGATGGTGGTAATGCTGATGCCGGTTACGCGACCATAGGTTTTGATGATTATCTTCCTCAGGCAAATGAGCAGCGATTTCTCGGGGTGCAGATTGAAGATCCGGAGCCTCTCGATGAGCTGGATGAAATTGCGTCTCTGGATGGAATTGATATGCTTTTCTTTGGTCCGGGAGATTTTAGTCATGGGATCGGTGCACCCGGGCAGTGGAATCATCCTAAACTGATTGAGGCTAGAAGACGGGTAGCCGAAGTTGCAGTAAAGCACGGCAAATTTGCAGGTACACCCGGTAGCCTTGATAATTTTGATGAACTGATGGATATGGGTTACAGATTTATTGTTGTCGGGGCAGACGTGATTGGTGTAGGGGACTATATCAGAAAGCTGGTAGACGGAATAACCAAGAAAACAAATGGCTAAAAAAGTCATTAAGCGAAAAGCCTCTGACAACCCCTATCATCATCCTGACTTTCATACTGCCTTGAATTATGGTATAGATTACCTGTATAACAGTTTGGGAAAGGAAGCTGTTCGGGAATACCTGGTTCAATTTGCCGGTGCATACTATTCACCCCTGAAGAAGGCATTGAGGGATAAGGGTTTAACGGCAATAAAGGAGCATTATGAAAAAATATATGAAATTGAGAATGCCGTTTTCGACATGCATTTGTCAGATGAGGAACTGATTGTCCATCTCTCTGAATCTCCTGCGGTGATGCATATGAAGGCAGGGGGTCACCAGGTTTCGTCTGTATACAATGAAACTGTTGCAACTGTCAATAGGGAAATATGCAAGAGAACAGCCTATGATTGTGAGCTGGTAGATTATAATGAAGAAAATGGAGGATATAAATTAAGATTTTATAAAAGAAAGCTATGATTTCATGTACAGAATTTATTCCGGCCTACAGTGAACTGTTTAAGTTTATTGAAGCAAAGGAGGACAAAAAAGCAGTCCTTGGTTTCTGGGAATACCTGTCGGATGCTTTTTTAACAAATCTCAAAGATTTGGTGGTTGAGCAGGGAATTGAGGGTTGCTGGACCTACTGGAGCAAAACCCTGAGTGAGGAAGCTGCAGATTTTACTATGGAACTGGACGATGAGAAAGGAGAGTTTTCAATCGACATGCATGCCTGTCCATCCAAAGGCCGGCTCCTGGAGTATAATCATATAGAACCCTACCGGGATTACTGTGAACATTGCGATTTACTATACCGGCGGGTGCTTGAGCCCCTGGGCTATAAATATGAACTGGATCGCTCACGGACAGACTTTGCAACATGCCGCCTAACGGTTAGTAAAATAAAACCATGAGTTTGCTGATAAAATGAACGAAAAAGCTGCTGATCAATCTTCTCTTCAAATAGGCATAGCCGAAGTCGATTATACTCCTGAAGTTGGACTGGACATGATCGGGAATTATCGTGGAGATGACTATGCCTCCCGTGGTGTACATGATTCTCTATTTGCCAGGGCTATTGTAGCAACTAATGCTATGGGTGAAAAAGCAGCGATACTATCCATTGATATTTGCTGGATGAGTCGTGAACCGGTAGAGTTCCTCAGAAATTATATTGCAAGGGAGACAGATATTAAACCAGGGAATATCATGGTACATGCGACGCATACCCATAGTGGACCAAAATCTGACCTTGATGCTCCAAAAGCAAAGGAGTATCTGAAGAAAGCTGCCGGAGCAGTTATTCATGCTAATAAAAACCTGGCACCAACAAAGCTTTACGCCGGCAGGGCTGCCGAAGATAGGGTGTCATTTAACCGGAGGCTGGAATGCATTGACGGAACAACTCACATGTGCTGGGAAAAGCTTGAACCTGGTTTTGTTAAGGGTCCACTCGGACCTATTGATCCTGAGCTGATAACTCTATCGGTGGAGCGGGCAGGCAAACCTTCAGGTGTTCTTGTCAACTTCGCATGTCATTCCACTACCCTTACAGGGAATAACTGGTTATATTCTGCAGATTATCCGGGATACATTGCTGAATCTCTTCGAAGAATTAAAGGAGAAGATTATATTCCCATGTTTTTAAATGGTTGTTGCGGGAATGTAACCCAGGTAGATTACGAGGTCGGTTTTATCGACACCTACCAGGAATGTCAGCGCATCGGATACATGCTTGGAATTGCTGCCCTCGAAGCTATCAATAACCAGGAACCCGTTTCCGGGGATACCGTTGCAGTTTCAGCAAGGATGGTACCACTAAAACATATGACCATTTCTGAGGATCGGCTCAACTGGGCAAAGAAGCTTAAGAAAAAAATTGATAAGGAGGGCATGCCCCCCCTGCAGCCAGACGGCTTACCGGATGAGGAATATGCAGTAAAATGGCTAAAAATGCATGAAACTCAGGATGAGGTAGACAAACTTGAGGTTATGGTAATACGAATAGGGGATGTAGCATTTGTTGCCCTACCAGGAGAGATGTTTTCCGAATTTGGTTTGGACATTAAAGCCCGTTCTCCTTTCAGGAATACAATAGTAATGGGAATAACAAACGATTATGCTGCTTATTTCCCAACCTTAGTCTCCTATACTGAGGGACCAGAGGGTTTTACGCCAATGATAACCGGGTATGAAACAACGCCGGGGACATCTCGATATGAAGAAGGTGCTGGCGAGAAACTCGCAGATTCAGCAGTTGAACAATTAATCGAACTTTTTAACGGTTAATACAATTATATTTTAGCTTCCAGAGTTAATTATTACCAATAAATAAATAAAAAAGTCAAATTATTATGTCAGAAAAATTAGCAATAAACGGTGGCCCACAGGCTGCATCCAGTAAAAGAATTGGCTGGCCAAACCTTGATGAAAACGCTATCAAATCGGTAGAGGATGTTCTTCGCTCTGGGAAAGTAAATTACTGGACCGGTCCAAAAGGGATGGAATTCGAAAAAAGATTTGCTGAATGGCAGGGAAGCAAATATGCAGTAAATGTTGCCACCGGTACGGCTGCTTTACATGTCGGACTTACGGCAATGGGGATTGGTCCGGGAGATGAAGTAATTGTACCAAGTTATACCTTTATTGCATCCAGTTTTGCTGTCGTCCAGGCCGGGGCTATTCCGCGGTTTGCCGATGTAAACCGCGATGATCATTGTATCAGTATTGAATCTGCGGAGAAACTGGTAAATGACAGGACAAAAGCCATCATGCCGGTCCATCTTTATGGAAATGTATGTGATATGGACAAGATCAATGATTTTGCAAAAAAACATAAACTACTTGTTATTGAAGATAACGCCGAGGCCTTTGGCGGATCCTTTAAAGGAAAAAATACAGGGACTCTTGGTGATATTGCGGCCTGCAGTTTCTGTCAAAACAAAACATTTACCACTGGAGGTGAGGGTGGTATGGTGACCACAGATAACGAGGAATACGCCTGGATCGCAAGAAGTTTCCGGGACCATGGGTATGATGTAAAGCAGAGACTCAGTCTTCTGGAACTGGAGCAGAAACTCTCTTACATTCATAATATGGTTGGTTGGAATTACCGAATGACTGAAATGCAATCAGCCATTGGAATTGCCGAACTTGATAGAATGGACACCTGGAACATGCCAGCCAGAAAACGCAATGCTCATATAATTATTGACAAAATAAAAGACCTCCCACAGGTTCTCTATTCGCCGATTGATACAGAAGAACGCCAAAATGGCTGGTTTGCTATGGCTTTTTCCCTTGACACTGAGAATATGAGCTGCAATATTAAAGAATTTGTTGATGCAGCTGTAGCTGAGGGAGCACCTGTCTGGAGGGTATTCTGGCCTCAATGCCATACGGAGCAGGCATTTCAGCAGCATATTTCATTCGGACGGAGCGGGTTCCCTTTTAAATCAAAAGAATTTACAAATTCTGAGAGTGTGGATTACTCAAATGTTGAGGTTCCAAACGCCCGTTGGCATGAGGACCATACTTTCACCTGCTTTGCATTTCCGACTTTTACCCCTGAAAATTGCGAAGAAATTGGAGACGCTCTCAGAAAAGTAATTCTAACTTACTCAAAATAATCTTAGATATGGATGTAAAAGGAAAAATTAATTGGGGTGTGATTGGCTCTGGGGGCATCGCGAGCAGAAGGACAATTCCGGAAGGGATTGTTCCTGCTGAATTAGCTCATCTTGTTGCAGTCTATGATATAAATGAACAAGTGAATAATTCTGTTGCAGGGGAAAATAATGCCTACCCTGCGAAAAGTTTAGATGACCTCTTGGAATCTGACATTGAAGCCGTATATGTAGCTTCGCCGGTAGAATCCCACTTTGAACAGGTAACAACCTGCGCCAGGGCAGGAAAACATGTTTTATGCGAAAAGCCTCTTGGTTTATCTGTGCGGGAAGCAGAGGAGATGGCCGGGATATGTAAGGAAAATGGAGTTTTACTTGGTACGGGACTTATGATGAGATTCCATACCCGGCATGAATTGGCAAAGAGATTTATCCGGCAAGGAAGGATTGGTATCCCGGTTTATGCAAGGGCTCAGTTATCCTGCTGGTATCCTCCGATCGAAGGAGCATGGAGGCAGGATCCTTTGACAGGAGGTGGTGGCTCCCTGATGGATATGGGAAGTCATTGCATTGATCTGCTTGAGATGCTATTCGGTAATGTTAAAAGTGTAAACTGCTTTGTCAATAATAATGTTCATGCCTATAAATCGGAAGACAGTGCCGTAGTATCTATGATGTTTGAAAACGGGGCCATGGGCACAGTTGATACGTATTTTTGTATCCCCGACAATAGCAGTAAGAATGTACTTGAATTATATGGTTCTAAAGGAAGCATCATCGCAAAAGGGACCATTGGACAGGGTGATGCAGGAGAAATGGTTGCATTCTTAGAGGGTGACGAGGTCGGCTATGATACCAGTCAGGAAAGATCAGTCGGCGATGGATTAATAATGAAGCCAGAACCACGGAATACCTACCTTGCCGAAATAGAGGATTTTAGTTTAGCTATTATTGATAAAAGAGAGCCGTCAGTAAATTCCGATATTGGAATACGCAGCCAGAGGATCATGCAGGCATGTTATGATTCGGCAAGCAGAGGGAAAGTCATAAATGTTTAAGGAAACTGACTGATGGCGGCAACTGTTCTGGGAATATTCTCCCACCCCGATGATGCTGAATTTTTATGTACAGGGACCCTCGCATTGCTGAAAAATGCAGGCTGTACTATTCATGTTGTTACCCTGGCTCCAGGAGATAAGGGTACCGCGATTCATTCTTCCGAAAAGATTAGCAGGATCCGAAAGAAAGAAGGTGCAGATGCGGCCAGGCTACTAGGTGCCGAGTATCATTGCCTGGATTTTGAAGATGTATACATTGTTTATGATCGTGACTCCATAAACAAGACAACTGCTATTATCCGAAAGATAAGACCGGATATTGTCATTACTGCCAGTCCGAATGACTATATGATTGATCATGAGATTACGAGCATGCTCGTGCAAACTGCCTGTTTTGCAACTGGAATAAAAAATATGGAAATCCCGGAAAAACATTTTGAACCGGTCCCCTATCTATATTATTCAGATCCAATGGAAGGGAAAGACAAATTTGGGAATCCTGTGATTCCGGGATTGTACATTGATATAAGATCAGAGATAGAACTAAAGGAGAAAATCCTTGCCTGTCATGATAGTCAGAGAAACTGGTTATTAACTCACCATAAAATGGATGAATATATACTTTCCATGAAACGTTTTGGCGAGCAAAGAGGTCAAGAAATAAATAGAAATTATGCAGAAGGATTCAGACAACACCTCGGCCATGGATTTCCCCAAAAGAATATACTAAAGGAATTGCTTGGAGATCATTGCATTGTTAACCTGTAAAACAACATTTTATGCCACGTAAATTAAGTATGTTAGCCCCGGACTGGTGGGACTTCACGACACTTAACGAAGATATCCATAAAGATGCTGCAATGCTCAGCCCTTCAGACCTGCAACAACTATCGCGAGAGGGTTTTAAAGTTGTCATATATGACACTCTGGAAGATTTTTATCTGGCAGAAGCCCTCGAATACATTACTTCGTGGAAACAGGCAACATCTAGTCAGCCAGCAGGAATTTGTGGACCTATAGGCCCTACGGAGCATTTGCCGCTAGTTGCCCGACTGGTGAATGAACTGAATCTCAACTTGTCAAATGCGCATTTCTGGGGGATGGACGAGTGGTATGTTAACGGAAAGGAACTGGATGCCAGCCACCCTCTGTCTTTTGAAAAGGCCGACCGGGAAATGTGTTTCAATCTGATTGATAAAAAACTGGCTATGCCTGAGGCCAATCTGCACTTTCCAAAAGCAGACACCAGTGCTTACATTGATAGTTGGAATAGCGGTATTCAATGTATTGTTATGCAGGGAGGACAGGGTGATGCCAAACACTGGGCTTTTAATGATCCGGTAAAAAGGACAGGTAAATATAAAAACTCACCTCCTGCACCGGCGGAATTCAGGCAATTATCCACAAGACTGGTTGACCTGCACCCGGTTACCTGCATGCAAAACGCCCGTACAAGCGGGGGGGGAGTGGTAACTGATATTCCCACCCAGGCAATAACTGTAGGACCTGTAGAAACATGGAAAGCGGAGAAAGTCTCAATCTGGCAAGCTGGCACACATGATAATCCGTTCGGACAGAGACTGACAGCCTTTATGATTAGTAAGAGGATCATAGACAGCGCTGTACCTATGTCTCTCCTGGCTGATCATCCCAATGTTCAGTTTAATTATTACCGGGGTGGTATCGGAGTCTGTGAATCAGAGATGCACTGAGACTGCTGATATCAATCCGTTTGGTAATCAATAATTGTATTCAAGTACTTATCTCTTGTGACCTTTCTGGTGTTGTAATTATGTTGGTAATTCTGAAATGCAGAATCTGAGAGATACAAATTGGGTTCACTGGGAGGATATCCCTTCATCCCGTGATGGGGAAGGGGTGATACTGTTTGGCCCAGAGCCGTATTTATATCTCCATCTTTCACCCATCCAACGCTGCGTATCATAAAATCCCTTGTCCATCCCTCGGATAATTCTGGTAATCCTTCATCTCCGAATTCAATAGTTATTTCATCGCCTGCGTTGGCAATAATATATTTATTATCCATTTCGATAACAAGAGGTAAAACACCACCATATCGGGTATAATCCCCCTCAAGGTCGATCCATTTTGCCTGGGTGGAAACATTTGAATAATCAAACCAATGCGGTCCGTACCGTCCTCCTTTCCTGTACGAATCAGAAAAACCCCTGTAGTGGAGGTCTGCTGAAACAGGACTCAGTTCAAAGGATTGAACCGGAGCCCCTGAATTACATTCGGAATAGAATATCTGGTCCCAGTATATTTCCATGTTTGTTTGGATCCTTATACGGTGATCTTCAGATAGAAACTTTCCGGAAAGATCAGCAATTACCATTTTATCTTTGCCCATCGGGAAGCCCAGCCTTTCAATTACAGTTTCCCATTCTCCCTGTTTGTTAACAATCTGGACAATGGGCGGAATGACCTGGATGGCATCGGATTGGGCCAGGGCAACATTAATGCTCGCATCGGTCGGGAATATCCATCCGTCCAGGAATAAATAGAAGTTTTCAGCCGGGTCAATCTCACCAAAATCAAGAATAACATCTCTCATCTCAGTGATCCCCTGGTATTTGCCGAGTTTAAAATTTGAAAGGTATTTGTCGTCCTTTTCTGAAATGAAGGAAAGGATATTGTTGCCTTTATTATCTTTTGCCGATACAGGCAGATGTTTTTCTGCGACCTGGTATACCCGGAAACCGGGGAAGGGTGGTGGAGAAAACTTTTCATCCACGAATACCTCAACGGACCCTGGGTGATCAACGGCAACTAACATGACCTGGTCAATATAAATGGCTTCCCACAGTTCGGATGTTACCTGAATTGAATACCTCCCGTTTTTCGGCTTCAGGTTTTCGCCGGGTATTTTAATATAGTCATCCGATGCATCGGCGAAGCCATAACTTGTGGTGCCTCCCATGATCCCAAGCGGCATTCCCAGGGCGGATCTCCACATAATATCTTTTACAAAAACATATTCCGCACCATTCCAGGTATATAAAAACGGGCAGGAGCCTTTTAATATCTGTTTTTCAATCAGGTCCTGGTCGGTATCCGGAAAGAAAATATTTTGGGGAACTCCGTTTGTCCATGTAATGCGTATTACATCTGCTTTCTGTCGTTTCCCAATACCAAAATGTACATCGGGCCGGGTAACCACTTTTGTCTGGTACAGGTCTCCGGCCCTGATTTCCACTTTTGCACCAATTCCATAATAATTGTTTTTTGCACTGCCCGTTCGGAGTCCCACAAGCTTAAGATTAACAAAGTGATTTATATTCCCACCCTTGTTTTGCAGCAGGCGAATTCCACCATTCATCCCTGCAATGGCAATATCCAATCCCCCGTCACTATTATAATCCAGGATCCCGATCTGCCTCCCTGATTTCAGGTCCCCTGGCAGCAGATAAGTGGCATCGATAAAATCTCCATCCCCTTCGTTGTGGAGAAGGACAACTCCATTTCCATCTTTGTTGTTCGATTCGCCAACTACCAGAAGGTCGAGGAATCCGTCATTATCGAAATCCAGGAATTCTGCGTCATACCCTTTTAAATTCTGGATTGCAAAGAACATCTCATCCGGTAGATTCACATTTTCAAATTTGCCATCACCCTGGTTCCGGTACAGTGTATGATTCTCTCCTTTAAGCGATGTGACAAACAGATCCAGGAATCCGTCATTGTTATAATCTCCAACGCATACAGCTCCTGAATTTCCATCACTTTTCAATCCAACTTCACTGGTTATGTTGTGGAAAATTCCCTGTCTCTGGTTTGAATGGAAAATGTTGGCTGCATTCTCATTGGCCACAAAAAGGTCAATATCTCCGTCATTATCAAAATCGCCGAAAGCTGCATCTCTTGTAATGGCACTACCACCTGTCAGGTTCATTTTTCCGGCCTGTTCCAGGAAACTGCCATCGGAATTATTTCGAAAGAATAAATTTCCTGATCCTGTTCCTTCGAATATATCCAGGTCTCCATCATGGTCAGCATCAAAGAACAGGGACATGTTTCCATCCGATGGATGATCAAGTCCCGCATCCCCGGTAACATTGCTGAAAGTACCATCCCCGGAATTCCTGAATAAAATATTTGTCCCTTCCCTAATAATATAAAGATCAATGTATCCATCGTTATCATAATCACCGAAAACAGCTGAGAATTCAATTTCTGAATGCCGAATTCCGGCAAGGCTTGAAACATCCGTGAATTTGCCCGTGTCATTCCTGAACAAGTGATTTTCAGAATAGATATCCATATCCCCGTCCCCGTCGTAATCTATAATGGAAAGATGGACAGGGTTTGTGAAATCTGGATTATCAGCGGTTTTGGAAGTTGATATTTTATCCAGCCCTGATACTATAGTTACATCCGTGAATTCGATGACGTCAAGATCAGATACCCATTCATCAAATTGAGTGGCAGCTTTCTGATCGAAAGTGATTACGGGGAATCCTATCAGGGATCCTCCCGGCCCTTTTAATTCCATAACACCTGCCTGATAGGGTGAGGTGACCTTAATGTAATTATGGAATATTCTGAACGGAGTAATAGCTTCCTCATTATCAGCCAATTGTAGAGCACCCAGAGCATGGTCGTAATACCCCGTCGCTTCCGCCGGAAATTCAGGAAATAGTTTACTTATTTCTTCCATTTGTTCAAGTGCCCTGTCAGAATCTCCCTTTCCGATCAAAAGTTCAATTAAGTTCAGCCTGGGTACAATGTTCCCGGGTGCATTTTCAACAAGTTCAAGGGTATAGAATTCTCTCTGTTTCATGGACTTTTCATCTGCCCCTGATGCATAAAGTTCAGATAGGTTATATAGTGTTTTGGTATGCCCCGGGTTGTATTTAAGGGACTCTCTAAGTTCTGAAACAGAACTTTCAGTGTCGCCGTTCATCTGGTAAACTTTTGCCAGGATCAAACGTACTTCAGGATCCTCCGGATCAACTTCAATTGCCTGTTTGGCCTTGGCTTCTGCTTCCTCATATCTGCCCATTCGCAAGTAGGTCAATCCCAGGTTGGCATATCCAAGTTTTTCTTTCGGTGCAATATCAATAAGCTTGAGAAACTCTGTTTCTGCTTCTTCCAATTTGTTTTCTTCAAGATATGCAAGTCCCAGGGTCCTGATGCTTATCATCTCCCGTGATTTCTGTCCTCTGCCTTTCTGATTGTTTCCACAATCACATAGAAGGAAAGAACAGAGCATCAGAAGTGATAAAACAATATTAATTCTCATGGTCATTACATATGAGTGATATTGGACTGCTTTTATGCGTTTCATTCATTTTTCTCGAATTCTACAAGCTGGCCGTTCCGGATAGTCATTAACCCGGCAGCATTCGTCCGGTTCCCCATCTCATCAAACCGGATGCTCCCAGTAACACCATCCTGAAAATCTGCATGTACCAGGAATTCACGTATCTTTTCAGGCTCAGGTCCGGTGTTCCGGATGGCTTCGATCAGAAGGGTCATACCATCGTATATATAAGCAGCTGTTGCATCCGGACGGGAGTCATAGTTTTCATAAAACTCCTTCTCAAAGGCAGGACCGCCTGGAGTTAGATTGAATGGAGGATAAATCAGAACCGTTCCCTCCGGGAAAGCCTTTACCAGCTTCTCAATATCCATCCCGGCTATAAATGGTAATGTACAAAAAATAACTCTCTCTTCCAGTATCATTCCAAGTTGCTCCAGCAATTTCAAATCAGAGGAAACCATCCCAGTTAATACAAGGTTCCGGATACCGTTTGCGTGGATCTGCTCAACAAATCCATAGTCCGGATCTGCCGAATCATAGGTATATACTTTGGGGTCGGGTTTACCAGCCTTCCTGGTTTGTCTGATCGCTGCCTCAATCGCCATGCCTGCATCATAACCGCCATCTCCGATCAGGACAAACCTGCTGTCTTTTTTCATGCTGATCACTCTTAACAGTGCATTTGCCTGTTGGTCATCATTGGGGATACATCTGAAATACCAGGGTACAAAGGCTTGTGAAAGAGTAGGGTCAGTTGCCCTTGAGGAGAGGAATACAATCTGTGCTTTTACAGCCACCTGTTCTGCAAGGTGGGCATTCCGTGCATCTACGGAGCCCAGTATGGCACAGACCTCATCCTGGAAAATAAGATTTACGGATTGTTTTGAGCCCACTCCCCAGGGACCTGCGGTTGATCTTTTTACCAGCTCAAAAGACCGGCCGTTCATCTCTCCCTCCTGGTTTGCTCTTCGGATAGCCAGTTCTGCTGCCTGAACAGAGGAGATGAATCCACTGCCAGAATACAGAAGTCCTATTTTGATATTTTCTACAGCCCCGGGATCCTTAACCTGTCCCTCCTGAGAATACAACTTTATTCCTGGCGGTAAAGTGAAAAGCAAAGCCAGAAACAAAAGGCATCGGTATATTGGTTTCATTAGCAGGAATATGCTCATCCATTAGTTCAACTGGTCATTACCGGTCCAGAGCGGGTCCGGCACTAAATTCAAACCGGCCATTCCGTACTTCTGTCATCCATATCGCACCGATATCGTTCCAGGATGCATCAAGGATGAGTTCCCCGGTTACCCCCTTGTATCCCTGGAAGGTTTTGAGGTCAAGTAGTACATCCCGTATCCTGACCCTGTTCAGTCCTGCGATCTGAATGGCATCAATCAGGATATTCATCCCATCGTATGCATGCGCAGCAAATACATCCGGATCCTGTCCGAATTTCACGGTATAACTTTGGTTAAATGTCTGCAATTTGGGGTCTTCGAGTGTCGGGTTGTACTGGCAGGTTGTCACAACACCCTCGGCATAAGCACCGGAAAGTTCAAGGAATTCCCTGGAAACCAGCCTGTCGCAGCCGAAGACAGGTTGTTCCATCCCCATTTCCCTCATTTGTTTAAGGATCAATGCTGACTCCCTGGCATTACCCCAGATGACCACGGCATCCGGTGAGGCATTGGTCATGCGGTCGATCTGCACAGAGAAATCGGATTCCCCATCCTCAAACCTTACCTCGAGGACAACAGGAGATTCCAGCCTTTGGGCTGCATCGTTGAATTCCATGATGCCCACCCTCCCATATCGGCTATTGGCCCTGATTACAGCAATCCTCGAGTGCCCCTTTTCTCGTATAATATGGTCAACAAGAGCATAACTGCTCTGCCGGTCATCGGAGATGCACCGGATTAGCCAGGGTATTCGGGTTTCTGTAAGCGTGGGATCAGGATCACCTGTATTAACCATGGCAAACTCAAGTTTCAGGGCTACTCTCAGGGCAACATGGGAATTGATATCGTCAATGGTGCCCAGGAAGGCCCAGACCTTTTCATCATCCATCTTGACCACCTCATTGGCAGCTGCACCCCAGAGTCCCACATCATTGTGCACCATTAGTTCTAAAGGTATTCCTCTGTATCCACCTTTTGCATTTGCCTCTTCAATTGCCAGGTTCGCTCCCTGCAGCATCTGTATTCCCTGGGGTACCATATTGGATCCTTCCAGGGGACCCAGAAAGCCGATTTTTACTGTTTCAAGGCCCTTCGGCTCCGGTTTTTCACGTCCTGCTCCTGTGAAGAGCTGGGGCTCTTCAAAAAAGTTAAGGTATGCTTTCTGGTAGTTTCCATAGGGGACCAGCTTATCCGGTGTTTTGCCGTAGTTTTTTTCGGCGTATCTCTGTGCTTCTGCAACCTGCATGGCAAGCAATAACAGCAGGAGGAATAGAGAAGTATATGATACCGGTTTCATCTGTTTTATTCCTTTATTTTACTGATGGCATAGGCCTCAATCTCAACCAGCAGACTACTCCAGCAGAGTATCGCCTGTATACCTGTACTGGCAGGAAGGGGATCAAGATTCATCCATCTAAAGAAAGATGTCCGGATCTTATTGAACTCCGCATAATCCCTCTCCATATCCCTTAAATATACTGTTGTCCTGACTATGTCATGCCAGCTCATGTCTTCTGCTCTGAGCAGGTCGGTAATATTGCGATAGGTTCTCCAGGTCTGTGCCCTGAAATCCCCAACATGTTCGCATTTTCCTTCCGTATTCACGCTTGCCGTTCCCGATATAATCAAAATTTTATATCCACCAAGTTCCAGTCGCAATGCCCTTGAAAAGGAGGAGGGTTTTTCATAGTTATATGCTTCATTCAATACCCTGTCTGCATGTACGGCATGCTTCTCAATGGGAGGTCTGTCGTCATGTACTTTTGGAAAAGAATACTCCTCCACCTCGTCTTCCAGTAAAAGTCCCAGCTCCTTCAATTCATACCGCTCACCATCCGTGAGATTCTCAAAATCAATCAATAATTCCTGTTTACTCATTTTAATACATGCTTTATTTATTTAATAATTCACCCCTGCTGACTCCCTTTGACGTAGCAATCCATACCATGTCGTCCTGAAAATCCACACCGATTACAAAATTATGCGAAATGGATGAAGAAACAGCCTGTTCTGTATGTTGTTGATCATTGTCTGTTACAATTTTCCCGGACTTGTTGTTCTCATTCTTTTGGTAGGTAACCCATGTCTGTCCGTCAAAACTACTCAGTCCCTTATCGGTACAAATAAAAACAACATTTTCCCTGGCCTTCAGAAAATTGATAAAATTGCTCGCAAGTCCACTGTCATGGTCAAAATAGCCTTTCCATTGTGTCCCGTCGTACCTGCTCAGCCCGAAATAGGTTCCTGTCCAGAGAATGTCTTCCGAAAAAGTTACGCCCGTGGTAATATCATGAACCAGTCCGTCATCGGGAAAGAGGTCAAGTTCCATTTCCCCGTCCGGATCCGTATAATCCCTGAATTGCCCGTTGGCAGTATTGTATTCAATTACACCACCTCCCCATGCAGCAATATAAATTCTATCCCCTCCTGTACAAACTCCATAGGTCCATGGTTCATGCATGGGGGCATTTCTTTCCGTATAAATGTCCCAGCGCTCCGAGTAGGTATCATAACGCCCTGCACCTCCGCCCGTAGCCACCCAGACATCCTTGTCATGGCAGGCAATGGAATAGATCACGTCATTTGGCAGTCCGCTGTTGAACTGGTTGAACGTCTCAAATTCACCACCTGAGTACCGGTTTAGTCCCCCGAACGTTCCAATCCAGACATCCCCGGTGAGCTCAGAAACATCTATGGAGAGCACACCGGGATGTGCCAGTCCGTCCTCAACATCAAATGTTTGCCAGATACCATCTTCATACATTGCCAGCCCTTCTTTGGTTCCCACCCATACCCGGTCACCGTCAACCCTTACACAATAGGCCTTGTCATCGGGCAGTCCGTCAGCAGTGGTAAAGTGTTCCCAATTCCCGTAAATGGGCATTGAACTTTTGCCGGTTTCATCCTGGCCGGCCAGGTCCTGTAATCCTGCTCCCGGCATACAGAATGCCAGCAGTGCCAGGTACGATGATAATTTCTTAATGCGTTCCTTCATTACTTGTTTTTTTGTAACCGGATATCGAAGCCCTGTAGACATGGGGATCGTCCTTGTAATATTTTGCATCCCTGAGTGATTTCAGGTATTCTACCAGGTCATTCAGCTGGTCCTTTCTCATGTCATTCCCAACCCCGTGTTTGTCTTCATTATTATACCGGGTCCACAGCTCCTCCAGGGTGGCTGCCCTTCCGTCATGAAGGAAGGGAGCGGATTCGTAAACATTGTTAAGCTGAGGTACATCAAGACGCATGGGATCATCCGTTTCGGAGAGCGTGCCCACATCCGCCATCTGCATATTGGTAAAATAGGGTGGGGGATGGCATGTATAGCATCGGTTACCTTCGGGTATAAGCATGCCGTCATTTGATTGTGTGCGGTAAAAAATATCTTTGCCCCTCTGCTGGGCCTCTGTCAGTTCCCCGTCGGGATTATAGAGGTTCGGGGGATTGGTAATGCCTGTGACAATGTAGGCTACCAGTGCGTCCAGTTCCTTATAACTGAAGGCTTCCGTTCTTGTAAGAACCATTGAGAAGCGCATTCCATCCTGTTTGTAGATGGTCTGGTTCTTTCCGTTCCATTTATAGGGGGGGATCTCTCCTATATCCCTCAGTGTCTGAACATTTGCCAGGTTCCTTCCCATACCGCTGGCTGCCATATTGTATACCAGTCCATCTTCATGTGCATCAGGGTGGCAGGTATAGCATGAATATTGATTCTGGAATGTGTGGCCTGCATTATTAAAGAGCTGGCGTCCCTGGCGCGCAACTGTCAATCTGCGTGGACCACCAAGATCGATATACCTCTCGGTTTCCAGTTTTTCTGTATTGATCACGGCAATCCTGTCTTCCAGTCTCTCCGCCACATACAGGTATTTCCCATCCGGCGACAGCACCATTCCTTTTGGATTGGCTCCGGTCGGGATGCGCTCTGTTACATATCGATCACTGATGCCCAGGTGATTAGAGTATGTAATAAGCTCCTCCGGATCCGCTTCCGCCAGGAGTGTTCTCACTTCATCCAGGTCGATTACCGATATCCGGTCCACTCCTGAATGGCTTACATAGGCCCTTTTCCCATCCGGGGAAATGACAATGTCAAATGGATCGGAGTAATAGGCATTGGGTTCATCCAGCAGGAGCTGGACCATCCTGCCATTTTCTTTCTGTTCAATCACGCCTATCCCGTGTGTCATCATCCATCCCCTTTCCACCTGTATTGAGGGAAGCAGGTTTTTGGGCCGTATAAGTGTAGTCAGGGAAAGGTCACCTCCGGGTGTAAAAGCAACATTTTCCATGATATATGCATTCTCAAATATCATGCGCTCCCGGATCCGTTGTGTTCGGGTATCGGCCACGGTCATTTCTGTCCTGGGAGGGGTTCTGTAAGTGGTGCGCAGGGAACGCCTGCTGGTGACATATACACTTTCTCCGTCGGGGGAAAAGGCCGCTGAAACCGGGTTGTTGCCGGCCCTGAGCCGTTTTTTTTCTTTGTTGGTTTCAAGGTCAAAAATGGATATATTATTTGAATATGAATTGACGACATACAGGTAACTGTCATCCGGACTGATTGCAAGTCCCGCAGGTCCTCCTCCGGTCGCCAGTGTATCTGTTATCCGATTGCTCGCAAGGTCAATGACAAATACCTGATCGGTCCACTGGCTGCTTACGAATGCTCTTTCCTCACTGCCGTCAAGTACAAGGCTGTGTGGCCTGTTGCCAACCTGTATCTTCTCCAGTACAAGGTCTTTTTCCGCATCCACTACCAGCATGGCATTTCCTTCCTGCGCAATAACATAAAGCCTGCTTCCATCCCTGGAGATGGACAGGTTAAGGGGTGATAGATAATCCGCATTGATTAGCCTGGCTGCCAGACCATCCTTCTGAGTGTATAAATGACAGGAGAAGCAGTTCAGCGGGTGATCATCCGTTGCTGTAACCCAGTTCACATGTTCAATGGACATTTTTCGTGCAGGTATCATCAAAAGGATGAGTGCCAGCAGGAGGCCTGAGATAATTATTATAGTCTTATACTTGCTCATTTAAATCAAATCATGGATTGGCTGGTATCTCGACTGGTGGCTTATTTACGGCCATTGGTACCCTGTTCTCCGGTACAAGTTCCGGGTCGGCATGGCAACCCACGCAACCCCGTCTTTCATTTGGCCTGAGCCATATCCAGGCTGATGGACCGCGAATTGTGTTCCCATCCAGGTCAACAGTACGTATTTGTACCGGTGTATCTGCGGCTATTTTAAGGTAAAATGATCCGTCCTCCTCGGCCTGGATTTCTCCCATCAGTCCTTCCCTGCCCCAGACCTGAACAAGGTTGCTGTTATTATCAATTGCATCGACAATCTGTGAGAGATGAATATCCTGGCAGAGCAGTAATCCGGTGGGATTACTCTCGTTTACAGCACTCGGAAGTTTCCTGGGCCTGTTATATTCGGCCACCATTACAGGATCGAAAACATGAAAATCAGGCCGCTGTACGATTAATTCGCCCAGTTTGCCGGTCTGTGGATCAAATTCATAAAGGGCATAGGTTTCCGCTGGATTATCCCGGTATGAAACAAGAAAATTACCGGCAGGCATTTCTGATGCGGAATGAAAACTGCCCGGCACTGCAGTTGCAAGATTTTTTCGGGAATTGAGGGGTCTGTTCTGGTCAACCGCAAGCAGATCCCCTTTCATAGGATCCTGCGTGGAGGATTCGATGAAAACAATCTCATTATCCCTTGTTTCAATCCCCTTTCCCCAAAGGTTGCCACCGGGAACAGGCTTGTAAAATAATTCTGCCTTGGTACCATCGGGCCTCAGGGCAAGGTAAATCTGTTCACCTACCCGGGGAGACAATTGCCGGCTAACTGTAAGCAACCGGCCGTCGAGCATAATATTGGATGCCATGTCTCTATGGGGGTGGAAGCTGATCTGCTTCATTTCTGATCCGTCCGTATTGCAGCTATATAGCAAGAATGTTGGTGGTGGTTTATTCCTTGAAGCAGACCTGCTGAACACTATTCGTCCTGAAGGTAGATATACAGGGTCCAAACAGTTTACCTCTTCTCTTGTTACCTGCCTGATTGACATATCATTCAAATCCATAATCCATACCTGCCAGGGGTCCGATTTATCTTTTTTCCCAGTAAACAATAAAAAACTTCCATCGTATGACAGGGAAGGGGAGCAGGCTGAAAAGAAACCCTCTGTAAGAACCAGTCTCTCATTTAGGGACATCCCGGGTTTCACAGCCACCAGGCGGGAGCCCGGAGAGTACCTCCAGGGATATCCCAGTGTATAGTCAGGATCAGGAACACTTGCAGGAACCTGTGTCATGATAATCCACCCTGTAAGTGACCCGTTCCTGCATGATCCAAGGTATATGATGCTGATCATCAGCGTGAACAGAAATGCAGTATATTTTATGGATTTCTTAAGGCTCATCTTCTCCTATTCCGGTTCAGTGATTTCAAGAATCTGTTTCACTTCGACATTCTCGAGTACCTGGACCTTCCCGGAGGGCCAGATGATCTCAATTTTATCCACCACTTCATATTTGTTCAGTCCAAAATGCATTCGGGGATCATTCTGAGACAGGTAACCTGTGGTACTCTTTTTCTGGGCTGACTGAGTCAGTTCGCCCGTAACTACACTGACTCTCGCCCCGACACCATCTCTGTTGCTGGTTGTTCCAATCAGGCTAAGTATCAGCCAGTTATTTTCATTGCCCTGGTTATTCCTCAGAAATACACCATAGTTATCAAGGTTTAAGATAAAGGCATCAAGGTCACCATCATTGTCATAATCCCCGAAGCATGCCCCCCGGCCCACCAGTTCTTTTTCAAAATATTTCCCAAGTTCAAGAGATACGTCAACGAATTTTTCACCATCCATATTTTCCAGCAACTGGTCTTCCTGTCCGTACAGATGCTTTAGCTCACCGTTTACCTTGAATATATCCATATCCCCGTCATTATCATAATCTATGAAAGAGGACGCCCAGCCGACATGCTGCCCGCAAGCGCTGGCAATGCCGGAAGGATTTGACATATCACTGAAAATACCGCTTCCTTCATTTTTGAACAGGGAGCAATATCCATCGTCCGAGATAAAGATATCCAGAAGTCCATCATTATTATAATCTGCAAAATCAACAGACATGCTTATTGTTGCCTCTCCAACCTGGTTAAATGCGACTCCAGACATTATTCCCTGATCCTCAAATACTTTACCGGCCTCATTGTGATACAGGTAATTCACCATATGGTCATTGGCGATATAAATATCAATAAACCCGTCATTGTCATAGTCTGCCGCACCAACTCCCATCGCCCTTCCGTCCGGATTGAAAATGTTCATGATTTCGGTAACATCTTCAAAACTGCCGTCTCCGAGATTACGATAGAGAATATCTGCCTGGGCATCGTATGCCATGGGACCGGGAAAACCATCCGGTTCGTAATAATACCCGTATTCAGGATCATATTCCAGATAATTTCCGACATAGAGATCCAGCAATCCATCGTTGTCATAGTCCAGCCACACAGCTCCGACACTGCACTGGTCCCCTCCAACCTCAGCCGTTCCGGTTATATTTTTAAAGGTCCCGTCTCCATTGTTCCTGTAAAGGACGTTTGCACCCCAGTTACTCACATATATATCAGGGAAACCATCATTATTAAAATCTCCCACTGTCATTCCCATTCCATATCCCTGATCGCCTACGCCGGATTTTTTTGTAACATCAGTAAAAGTTCCGTCCCCCTGGTTGTGGTAAAGATGGTTTTCCGGCAATTTTCCTGGTTTATCGCCTTCACTCAGACCTTCAGCAAAAGTTCCATTACTTACATAGATATCCAGATAGCCATCCTGGTCGTAATCCAGGAATACAGCGCCTCCTCCGACAGACTCAATGATGTTGCTTAAATGATCATCGCCGATGGAGTGTTTGAAATCAATTCCAATCTCTCCGGTAATCTCCTGGAAGTAATCATCCGATTCAGCGGGCAGGGAGGTGGCTCTAATATCATTACCTGTGGAAGTGGCTTTATCTTTGTTAACGCACGCGCTTAAAACAGTTATTGAAATCAGCAGGAACAGGATACGATTGTAACTACTGAATTTGGGCGGATGTTTTCTATTTTGATTCATTGGTCTGTAATATTATTCCTGGGTAAGATTCATCTCAACCAGCCTGTTTTTTCGTTTATCGGGGCCTTCATAAGAATCAGAAAACAACTCAAGATCCCATACATCTGCAAATACACGTCCGGCTTTAAGTTTGATTCCATATTCAAGTACCTCTTCAAGTGCCCGGATTCCCGGGGGTGAGAAGAAACCATTTTCAGATAAAAAATCCATCGCACCATTACCTGCCCGGGTCGGAATAACCGTACAGCATTCAACACCTGCATCGAAGGCAAAATCAATAGACTGCTTCGCCCAGTAAATACCTTCTTCTTCGGTTAGAAACGGTGGGCGAAGGAGAATAAATGCACGAGAGCGAATATTATTTTTTTTCAGAAACCCGATGGAATTCCTGAAATCATCCGGTTTCATTTTTTTATTGAGCCTGGGAAGCACCTCTGGATGCACCGTCTCGAGTCCCACAGCAACTTGTAATTCAGGCTTAAGCATATCCCGGAATTCCAGGCATTTCTCATTAATGAATTTTGGATGGTTTTCAATTATTACCGTTTCAAAATTGCGAAGCAGAGATGCAATTTGCCGGTGGTCCTGTCTTGGGACTGCCCTCGTGTCAAAAAAATTACCACTGTTATACAACTTCAGGTGTTTAGCAGGTGGAAGCTGGTCCAGAGCCCATTCAATTTGTGAAGGGATGCAACCTTCCTTTAGCGGATCAGATGTTGTGTTTTTCCATAAATCACACATCAGGCAACGGAGGGGGCATTCGTAATTGGAAAGGAAGATGGTGGCAGTATCCTCAGCCTGGCCCGAATTGGTATATTCCTTTTCGAGTGACCATCCATAAGGCTTCATAGGATCGACGGTGTTCTTCCCCCCCCTCCTGGATAAGATCCATGGATCGCTGATATCAAATTCGGGATAATTACTCATATATGGACTGAAACTCCTTTCGATACTCAATGTTCTGGTCAGGGAAAAGCTTCCCAAAAGTGCTGGCTGAAGCCGCACCATGCTGAAAGCGCCTTTTAGGATAGACCGGCATATCCATTCCGGTTATTGACTTAATACCACTGCTGACTATCTCCCCCTTCAACCCGTAGAGTTTTTCATGATCCCAGCCAGTCAGCTCAATAAACGGAATGCCTTCGGCAATTTCAATCACATTTGGCAGTGTGTATGGACTGAATCCTTCAAAACCAAGTATGTCTCCCGGTGCATAGGTTCTCATGTGCCCCCTGCTTAATCCTCCCGAATAGGTCAGGGAGTGCTTTATGGATGCAACTCCCCATCCTTCCTGATAAAGCATAAGATTATTCAGGACGCTCCGGATGGTCAGCTCGGGATTTTCTTCAATGGGGTAGTCCTTTAAATTCTCATCCCCGCCATCGCCATCCACAATGTATTTCCAATCGGGATACCGGGAGCGAACCTGCTGCAGAAGCGCATAATTCATCGTGGCTGCCTGTATGTCGAGGGATTTGTAGTCTTCTACAACTTTAACAGTCTTTTTCCAGTCCAGATCCGATAGTTCCATCTCAACGGGTTCAAGGAATAATTCAAGATCAAGTGCCTTGAGAAAGGTCCTGGCCTGCATCAGGTCTTCACCACCTCCGTCAATGCTAAGAGTGAATGCTTTAAGTCTTGAGGGACTTTCACCAAGTTCTTTCAGGGCATGGTATGTAAGAAGAAATACTGAACCACTGTCAATTCCCGCCGAAAAAGTCACACCCACCGGGCCTTTTTCCGCCCTGAACTGCAACCATTTTTTGATTTCCTTATACAATGTTCCGATGTAGTATTCTCCAATTTGTGCGGGGGAAAGGTTCTTCCACTTGTTTCGCTCCGGGATAAAAAATCGCTCGTATTCGGGATTCGGATCGGGACATCCGAGCAATTCTATTTTTGTGATATAATGTGCCGGTGCCATCCTTGTATAGGAGGGATGAAACTGGTCTTCAAGTTTTTCTTTTTTCAGATGCCTGTATATTTCATCAATACGTTCAGCAACTACGAGGCATGGGCCTTCCTTTAGCTTTGCAATGAAATACCGAATCGGACGGCCTATTGACCTTGCCATCCGGATGGTTTTTCCATCTACAGCTACGATGGAAAATTGCCCGTCAATTTTCCGGACCGCGTCCGTATTGCCGGAATTGACTAATTCCACAGCCTCTTCATTCGACATGTTATAAATTATGTTCTTTTGGGGGACTGTTAGGTCCACAACCTTTGCCATGTATTGATTGCTCATCTTTTCCCTGAGTTTTGTTTTATGGTTATATACCGGTCAATGCCATTGATTTGAAAAGACTCCCGTTCTCCATCCGCCCATATGATCTCGATTCGATCTACTTTCTCAGTCGCTCCCAGTCCCACATGAACCCTTGGATCACTGTATGTCAGATATCCGTTGGCCCTCTGGTTTATGAAAACCTGTTTCCTGCCTCCTGCATGCACGATTACTTTGGCTCCAATAGCTTCCACCGGACCGTTCTTCCCGACAAGGCTCAAACCCAGCCAGTGGTTGTTGTTCCCGCCTTCGTTTCTGAGTAGGGTGGCTTCTGCCTGAAGATCGATATGAGATACTATCAGATCCAGGTCACCGTCGTTATCATAATCCCATGCAGCTGCTGCTCGGCCGGAACGCTTTTTTGAAAAATAGGCAGATCGCTCAGCGCCAACATTGCTGAATTTTCCTTTACCATCATTTTCCAGCAGGAGGGGATACTGAAGAATGAGCTCTTCAGCTGTACCATTGGCAGAAAAAATATCCAGGTCGCCATCATTGTCGTAATCAAATAGTTGAGCGCCCCATTGGCCTTTGCCTGCAAAGTAGCCGGATATTCCACTTATCCCGGAGATATCCTCAAACAGTCCATTTCCAAGGTTTCTGTACAGGGCACCATGCCTTAAGTCAGTAACAAGCAGATCGATTAATCCGTCTCCGTCAATATCTCCGACAGATCCATGCATGGATCCGGTGGGTTGTCCCTGGTCATTGGCAGCCACACCACATTCAATGGCCACATCTTTGTATTTTCCATTATCATTTCTGAAAAGGAAATTCAGCTGGTGATCATTTCCCTGGAAGATATCCATATCATCGTCGTCATCGTAATCGAAAACCGTTAATCCCATACATTTGGAATCGGGATAAAACAATTCATGTTCTTTTGTTACCTCCAGGAATTTTCCATTTGCCTGCTGCTCGTAGAGCATGGTTGCCTGTCCCCTGTACTCAGATGGATGCGGCATCATATCGGGAGTTGTGGGTGATATGTATGCCGGATCGAAGGCAAGAAAATTTCCAACCATGGCATCAAGAGTTCCGTCCTGGTTATGATCCCAGAAAGCGACACCCACGCTCCATTTGGTGAATCCGTTCAGCTTCTCCGGACCCTCTAGTCCCAATTCCCCTGCAATATCGGTGAATGTACCGTCACCATTATTGTGGTAAAAAACATTGCCTCCGTAATTTAATAAATAGAGGTCCTCGTCTCCGTCATTATCATAATCAACTGCTCCGGCTGCCATACTCCAGTGCCGGTCATCCACGCCGGCCTGTGCGGAAACCTCGGTGAAGCTTCCATTCCCGTTATTTTTGTAGAGTTTATTATGTGTTCCCCTGAAAACTTCTCCTTTACTGTCTGAAATACCTTCAAGCCAGGTTCCGTTCATCATGTAGAGGTCCAGCAGGTTGTCGCCGTTGTAATCAAAGACGGTAATACCCGATCCGCTGCTTTCCAGGATATTCTCATAGGTATAATCGCCGAAGGTATATCTAAAATCAATTCCGGCCTTTTTGCTTACATCGATAAATATGGGTTTTTGATCCTGGGCAAACAGGCAGGCAGGCATTAATAGTATAAACAGCCATGTAGTATAATATGCAGGAACCCTGATCATTTATTAATAACTCTGAAAATGTTTAAAGCCTCATTATTATTGGCAACCAGTAATAACTGCTGATCGCTGCCTGTGCCTATCAGGCAAATGTCCCTGGCATCCCCTTTGCTGCTGAAGCCTGAAATAGTTGATTTCACGTTGAGAAATCCGCCCTCCCCGTATTTCAGGATGCAGCCGTAGGAGGCATCCAGCCGCATCGTTTCAACTTCTGTATTATAGAGATTGCCAACCGAAATGACTTCGTTCACCCCATCCTTATCAATATCGATAAATTTGAAATCATGGATCGGTGAGAATTGTGCCTCAACAGGCAGAGTTTTCATTACGAAGTTCCCGTTGCCCTGATTCTCGATAAACACACTTTCCAGCATATCAGCCTCATAATGCAGTGCACCGCTTAATTCTTCCTGTCCGTAAATATCTTCAAGACTTGCTTCAGCAAAAGATTTAAAAGTGGGGAATTTATCAGCAATAAAAGGCATCTGCTGAGAAGAACAGCCACGCCCCCTGAGGGGAACCAGCTCATTATTGTATGTATAAGACAGAACGATATCAAAGGTACCGGACTGGTCAAAATCCTCACAATAGATATGGAAGGAATGTTCATCATCAACCTTGAATTTGGAGTTCAGTCCCATATTACCTGCAAATAAATCCATATCTCCATCACCGTCTATATCATTGGCTGAGATACTGAACCAGAGTCCCACGGAATTTTCCAGTCCCCCGACGGGAATTCTTTCAAAGTCACCATTCTTATTCTCAAGGAATTGAACGGGGCCCCATTCCCCGACGGTCACCAGGTCATCGTCGCCGTCGCCATCAAAATCAACAAAAACGGCATCCGAGACCATTCCAATCTGCTGCAGATCAGGAGCGTTCCGGCTGGTGACATCAACGAATCTTCCGTTTTCATTCAGCAATAAACAGGATCCAGGAGGGTAGGGGTATTTATCCGGAATAATCCTTCCTCCGATGAAAATATCCAGATCGCCGTCCTTATCAATATCATTTACTTTTACCGTTTGTCCACTTGTGAGAATAGCAGGAAGGACAGTAGTTGTTTTACGAAACTGGCCGCTGCCGTTATTTGCGTACAATCTGTCCTGGAACATTTTGCTCCCTGCCTTGAATTCACTGCCACCGCTAACTACATACAGATCCTGGTCTCCATCGTTGTCAAAGTCAAAGAACAGGCTGCCAAGGTCTTCGTATGCATTATCCCCGGTCCAGGGACCATTTTGCTTGCTGAACTTCCCTGCCGCAGTTTGAATATACATTTCTCCGCTTTGATCTGCCGCTCCGCCAACAAAGAAATCTTCCAGTCCATCGTTATTTACATCTGCTTTTGAGATAAATGGGCCATTATGGGACTGGCTGTAGGGCAGGAGAACCTGGTTTTCAAAATCATTGAACCTGTTCTCCCTGTGCTGGAAGTCGATACCAATATCATTCGGATCAATTTTCTGAAAGGCAGTTTCAGGAGCAGGACTTTCAGGTGCCTTGCTTTTGCTTTCCTCATCATAACTATAGGAATAGGAGGCATTGGCGGGTAGATCCCTGATGATGGATGATTGCCCGTCCGGCCATATAATTTCAGTTTCCGGAACCGTTTCCATATCTCCCAAACCAAATATCAGCGAATGTTCCACAGAGGATAAATACCCTTTTGCGTTTTGAAGCTCCTGATAAAGAATCTCCTTTCCCTTTTTGATCTTGATTTTGGACCCTATTGCAAACCTGTTTTTTGCGGGACCGGTTAATCTGAACTTTATGTAATTACCTCCCGGGCCATTGGCCGATTTACTTTCGTACAGGGAAACATTATCATCCATATTATTGGCCACAAGGTCCAGGTCCCCGTCATTATCAAGATCCCCGTATGCAACACCATTCGAGTTGAAATTGGATTCGTCAACCCAATGGTCGCTATACTTTTTATACTTAAAGTCACCTGCAGATCGATAAACAACATTTGGGGTGGTTCTGGTTATCGACATTTCAGTGATTTCCGAGATATTCAAACTTCTGTTCAACTCCTCTGCTTTTTTATCCAGTGCATTTGAGAAATCCCAGAAGATGAACTGATGTTTGACTCCATTTGCGATGAAAAGGTCTTTCATTCCATCGTTATCTATATCAAAAAACAGGGGTCCCCAGCTCCAGTCTGTCTTTGAAACTCCTGCCAGTTCAGCTATTTCGCTGAATGTTCCGTTGCCATTGTTCAATTGCAGGGTATTGTACATGTACTGGTTATGAAAACCATATTTTGCCAGTCCCCGGAAGCGGGATGTGTTCATGGGAAGCATTTCAAATTTGGACCTGAAATGATCATCCGGAGCCATTTCCAGGACAAGGATATCAAGAAAACCATCATTGTTTATATCGGACAGCTCAGTCCCCATACTGCTCAGTGAAATATGCCCGACCTGGTCATTTATTGTATTTATAAAACTCTTGTTACCCGTATTAATATACATCAGGTCTGCACCATCGTAATCACTGCATACGTACAAATCGGGATACCCGTCCTGGTTTATATCCCCGACGGCTATGCCAAGCCTGTATCCAAAATTGGTCAGTCCCGCAGCAGCAGTTTTTTCAACAAACCTGTTATCAATATTCTCAAAAAACTTATCGGTTTGGAGTTTACCGCTCTCAATATCGGCACGCAACTTCCTATAATTAATAAATTCCAGCTGGAAGGAGGGGGTAGGCTGGTTCATCAGGTACATATCGAGATCACCGTCAAGGTCATAATCAAAAAAGGCTGTCTGAATAGAGTAGGATTCATTGTCAAGTCCATACTCTGCAGCGGATTCAGTAAATGTAAGATCTCCGTTGTTAATGAATAGTTTATTCAATCGTTCTTCGGGATTATTATAAGGACCGCCTCGGCACACATAAATATCCAGGAATCCATCCGCATTGATATCCACCATATTAATACCCGTTGACCAACCCCCATGGATCCCGCTGATGCCGGCACTTTTACTGATGTCTTCAAAGGTAAGGTCACCCTTGTTCAGGTAAAGTTTGTCAAAAACGGAATTGCCGCCCAGGTAAATGTCAGGTAGTCCGTCATTATTAATATCCCCTATACCAACCCCGCTTCCATTGTAAATGGATTCATATGCCAGGTAGTTATGATCTTCCGTTTCAAGAACCTTATTGGTAAAATATAGATTGGTATTCCGTGGATTGGTAAGGTTTAAGAAATATTCTGTCTTTTCTTCATTAACAGCTGGATTATCTTTTTTACCGGGTTCTTTTGAGCATGACAGGCTCAAAAGACAAATAAGGATTATAATATACTTTGAAGTATTCAAGATTTTCGGTTTTAGTTGAATAACAATAAAGAAATTTTGCTTTGGGTGAGAATAACTTTACGGATTTATTAAGGACTTATTCTCCCCCGTATAATCTATTTAATTCGCTTAATACATCCTGTGAAATATTCAGTTTATCTTCACTATAGATTACGGTTCCTGTCCCAACAGTCCCGAAAACAATCTGTAAGCCCCTGGATTTAGCATAATACTTTACGAAATCAGATATTTCATTGTTTATAGCCTCCAGTCCCTCAAGTCTCTTAACCTCAAGTTGCTTCATAAATTTATCTTGTTGCTCATTTATGGCTGCCTGCTCCTCCTGAAGAGCCAGTTCTGCTGCATTCCTCCGGTCCTCTGACATTTGTCCAACATCTTTATAATAAGCCTCTACCTTTAGCTGGTATGGTTCAATTAAACTCTCGATCTCTTTTCTCAGTTGAACCGTTTCATCTTCCATATGCTGTTCAAAGGCTTTCATCCCTTCATAATCCTTCATGATGAGTCCCACATCAATATAAGCCAATTTATTTTGGGTGCAGGACGTCATGAGCAAGAGTGAGGCAAATAGCAGTATTAAGTTTTTCATGATATTAGACTAAAATTGAGCTTCAGACAGTATTTAATCGCGCATCTAAAATTACAGATTTAGATTATAATCTGCCAATTCTTGTTCACACTATTTAATTATTCCGTCTGTCAGGTAATCCAGGGTCAGATTCTGGTAGAAGAGTTTACTCTCACCGGCTTCATAAAAGAGGCCGATACTACCATTTTTCAGTTGTGTAAGGCATGAGTAGGCATACTGATCCGGTTCCACCAGTTTTGACCATTTCCAGGATTGGCCGTAGTCATCGCTGACACGGACCGTTCCGTTTTTCCTGCCCTGCTCACTTGCTGGATTTGCGAATATCAATAATTGTTCTCCTTCCTTATCTGGGTGTGGAATTGAAATAAGGCTGGCCATGCAGGTGGGACAGGGCAGTTCCTCGTCATGGCTGATCGCTGACCATGTAGAGCCCCGGTCATTGCTGGTCGAGATAAGCCTGCGCTGGATCCCATAATGGTTTCTTGAGTTGACTATCCAGGTGCCCCCAGGCAGTTCCACTATCTGTGTTTCAGTAACAGATGTAATTCCATCGCCCCAGGCATTGGTCCTCTCCCAGGATTTGCCATGATCATTACTGACAATAAGAGATGCGGTCATTATATTGGTGCTGTCCTGCGTTGTATAGATACAGAATACCAGGCTTCCGTCACCTGTCTGTATTCCCACACCCGGCGCCGTACCAAAGAATTTCATGTTAAGCGCTTTACAATCGGGGGATATATCGATAGGTTCAGACCAGGTTTTGCCCTCATCTTTTGAATAAATGGAATGGATCTGGCATGTAAGTCCATCCAGACCAGGTTGGGATTGTGCGATACCTACTCCCTGTCCCATAGTATACAGCGCCCAGAGAGTAGATGTTTCAGTGTCGTAAACCATGGCTGCATCTGCTGCTCCCCAGGGAATATCATAACCCTCAGGCTGTCCGTAATCAACAATGATCTGTACCTCACCCCATGTTTCCCCCCCATCCTCTGAACGACGAATGGCCAGGTCAACATTGTTGGGAATGTCTCCCTTCCTGTCAACCCGCGCATCAACCATTGCTATCAAAGTACCCGACGGGGTGCATATCAGGGATGGTATACGGTATTCGACCACATCGGCTAATCCCGCTGAAAATAGTTCTTTCGTAGTCTTGTCTTCCTGCAGGGTACCCGTACAACTACTGATCAGCAAAAGAATACATACTGAAATAATTTTTGAATTTTTTTTATTCTTTTTCATTGCATAAATCTATTTAAAAAGGAGTTTTAGTTCCTGGTCAAGGACATTGATTAAAGTTTCCCAATGTTCCAGAACCTTATTATCCAATGGAAGCATTCCGAAATGGTCACATGGGGATAGTTCCATGTACCGGATAATATCTCCCTTATATTTATTAAAAAAGGCCTGTGCCTGAACCACAGGCACATCTGCATCTTCACTACCAAATGATGGTCAGAGGGATCCTTGAATCTCTCAATTTAAGCGGATCTGACAATGCATAGCGTTCAGGGAATTGTTCGGGTTATCCCCGGTAAATCTTTCAATCTGGGATGGCTGGCCAGGGAGCCTTATTGATGGGACCTTCAGACTCCATTCTCTTGTATTCCATACCGATTAAATTTTACCCTG
>SDBV01000512.1_pt1 | contig 55575 bp, 87 predicted proteins | sample 2277081 | NCBI WGS metagenome assembly SDBV01 (sample SAMN10402039, study PRJNA504765) | marine sediment metagenome | isolation source: marine sediment core GS10_PC15, 223 cmbsf | place: Arctic Ocean: Southern Knipovich Ridge | collected 2010
GACCGAATAAGAGAGATCGCCGAGCAGGCCCATGACGTGGGTCTCCATTTCATGGGGATCGGAGGTCGTCTCGGCCACCGGATACTCTATCATAGGCATCATATTGCCTTCCGAGACCGGTTCAAATTCTTCGCTCCCCAGGCAGAAGACAAAGGCCGCGTGCTCCGGGCTGTAGTTCACGCCGAAAAATGTTACGTCCTCGGGAAGCCCATTCTCCACAATCTTAAACCGATAACCATCATTGGAGCCCTTAAGCATCTGGGTTAGGGCTTCGGGAGTCAGTCTAAGAAGGGCTCGGCGTCTGCTCATCCGGATTCTCCTCTTCAAAAATCATATTGGCCATCTTCCTCGCGTTCTCCGCAACCTCTTCACAATGGTATTTTGGCATGGGAGTACCGTCCTGCCTGATCGCCTGCTCCAGCAGGGCCAGGGCATACTGAGCGGCCCACTCCTCCTTGGAAGGCTGGTCGTCCCAGCGGGCAAACGCTTTGGATGGGTCATCGCATTCGGCCTGAACGCGATTAAAGAAGTCGCCCCATGTGAATTTGTCGGTCATCATCCACCCCTCTCTTCTTCCATCTTCATGTCGTCACGGTCGTCCTTCGCGGCCTGGTCCTTTTCGTTGAGTTCGCGGGCATGATTCTGCATAGCCGCATACAACGTCTTGCGGATCAATTTGATCTCGGGGGTCTCAATGCCAACGCCAATGTCAGCGTTTAAGTCATATAGAAGAGACTCCAGAATGTCAATCTGCGCCTCAAGCTCGATGATCCGCTTGTCGCTCATATAGATCCCTCTTTCGAGAAATCCGGCAGAGGGTCATCGCCGAGCGGAGCATATAGATGCAGGCAATTCGGATGGATATTCACGTGCTCGGACTCGGGAGGGAAGACCATGATCGCCTTTTTGTCCTCGCCGACGAACACACGTTTGACCTCTTTCAGATCTTTATACGATGGAAGTTTTGCCAGGCGCGCGCAGGAAACGTGAAGCCAGTATTTGTCGTCACGGAGCCAGATCGAGCAGATGACTTGAAGGCCATCCGTTCGCTCGTAGTTCCAGCCCTCGGGACCGAATGCGCCACACGATCGCCATTTGCGGGGCAGACGCTTGGGGGCTACGTCAAGATAGTGGACTTCAGTCATGGGGTACATTTCCTGGTCACTTATTCATAAGTGACGTGGTTTTGTCCCACTTTCCATGTAAGCCTTTACGAAATCAGCAGCTAGGTCTGCCACAATGGCATTCCCGAATCCTTTGAGGGATCCCCGATAGAAACTCTTTGCTGCGCCCAATCGTAGTCGCTCTGACCTGGCGCTACCATCTCCCAGGCTTCGGGGTAGCCCATTAGCCAGCGGGAGTGCGCCACGCTGAGTACGACGCGATTTCCCGTCAGTGCAGGGCAAGTATTCCCCGTCAGCCCATGAGCCTGCTCCTGGAGTGGCCGGCTGTTCTTCCCGTGTTGATTGCTCCGCCCGTCCCGCCAGTTTACTCCCGTCGGGGTCGCCCATCCTACAGCATCCCTCGCCAGGCTTCTGCCCTGCGTAGTCGTCCCCGGGCCGTTCAATCTCCGTCCATCGTGAGCGGTTGCGCTCGGCCACCCAGAATAGTCGTTGTCGGATGTGCGGCGCCCCGATGCCCGCAGCGCACAGATCGGCGGCCCCGAAATCATATCCCAGTGTTTCCAGGTCAGAGCGTACTCCTGAGAGCCATGCTCGGCCAGCCTTTGATGCAACCTGCTCTCCAAAGATCGTTGAAGGGTTACATCCTCGGATGAGTTCGAGCCAGTCGGGCCAGAGATGTCGTTCGTCGGCTTCTCCTTTTCGTTTTCCGGCCAAGCTGAATGGTTGGCAGGGACAGGAGCCAGTCCAGGCTGCTCGATCGGCTGGCCAGCCTGCGAGTCGAAGAGCGTAGGGCCATCCTCCGATCCCTGCGAAAAAATGACAGGACTCGTATCCTTCGAGGTCTTCTGCCCGGACTTCTTTGATCGACCGCTCCTCGATCTCTCCACATGGAATTAGATCGGCCTGCCCGAGGTTACGTAACCACTGGGCCGCGAACGGGTCATTTTCGTTGTAGAAGATTTCACTGATTGCTGGTTCCCTGGTGATTGCCCCCAATTATAAACGATGGGGCACCCAGGTCAAAGGCTATTTTGGATTATACTGTGGGGGGATATAAAAACGGCCGGGCAGTGACGACCGGCCGGCCAGGACAACGCCCTGGACTTAATGAATGACGATCCGGTGAACGTATTCCCAGTTGTCGCGCCGCTTCTTGTAGTCTTCGGCCGCCTGGGGAGTCTCGAACTCACAGACAGTCCGTTCAGACTTTTTCGGATCGTGGATGTCAATACGTTTGACGGTTATTTTGGTCGTGTCCCAATTTGAACCCGCAAATCCTCTAACCCGTTGCCTTTAAAAACTTTAGAATATAATTGCTTTAAAGCGCCCAGGTATTATAATATTTTGCGTAGGGGTAAGTCACCAGGGAACCAAGTCCCGTGGTGTCTTGCCCCTTTCGTCGTTAATAGGGAGCACGTCCGATAACAGAAGAAAAAGAGGCAGAAGGAAGGGAGGTGGTTTCAGCGTGACGAGGAGGACGGCGTAGGTCGCGACTGGCGACCTTTAATATGAAGGGGGCGGCCCCACCCTGTGTAGCAACAGAAGGCCGCCCCCATCCAGTCACGGTTGAGAAGGTGGGCCGGGTACGGTTACCGGCGGGGGCAATTACATCCCATGCCCGCAGGGTTCAATTCCCTGACGGTCCACCACTCAATTTAAAGACATATCACCTGCCTCCTCATAAGGCAAGCAATTTATCTCGGATCCAGGCGGATAGGCTTTTGCCCGCACGCCGCGCCTTGGCCTCAAGTGCTTTGCGCTCATGAGGTTGGACGCGGATGCTGAGAATGCTCTTTTTTCGCTTTTTTGCAGCGATTCTCGGGCGCCCGACTTTAGCCATGGGATAAGTGTACGACAAAAATTAATTAATGTCAAATGGAAAGTCCCTGATCTCCCGATATTAATGTCATACGTTAATAGGGGAGGCAAGGATGAGGTCATGGTGAATCACTTACGTCGGGAGAAAAAGATTCTGGTTCTCAAGGCCTTGGTCGAGGGAAACAGCATTCGTGCGACTGAACGTATTGTGGGCGTGCATCGGGATACAATTATGAGATTGGGATTACGGGCCGGGCAGGCAGCATCGCAACATATGGATCGAACAATGCGTGGCCTCTACTGCGATCACATTCAGATCGATGAGATTTGGGCATTCATCGGGAAGAAACAGGCAAATGTGACGGCCAAGGATGCGGGCCAGATCGTCGGAACCGTTTTCACGCACGTTGCTATGGATACCCATACAAAACTGGTGCCGACCTATTACATGGGTGGCCGAGATAGCGAGACCGCCGTGCGATTCCTTAAAGATCTCGCCGGGCGACTAGCAAATCGTATTCAGCTTTCATCTGATGGCGCCCCAGAGTACTACAACGCAGCGTTGGCCGCCTTTGGAGAAGGAGTTGATTATGGGCAGGTGGTAAAATGCTATGAAGCGGAGCCCAGGTGGCAAAGTAGTTACTCGCTACCAAAGGTTAAAGACAATAAGCGGGCTCGGGTCCTTGGGTCTCCGGCACGCCATAAAATCTGCACGTCCCATATCGAGCGGCAGAATCTAACTATTCGCACGTTCGTTCGGAGGATGACCCGACGGACAAACGCGTTCTCGAAGCGATATAAGAATTTCGAGGCCGCCATGTCCCTGCACTTTCTGCACTATAATTACGTGCGGCTCCATAGTACTCTCAAAACGGTGCCCGCAGTCGCGGCCGGCCTTGTGGGTAAGCCCTGGACAATAGAAGAGTTGCTGGAAATAACCGATGAGAAATGATCTTCCCGAACTTCAAGAGGCAGTCGAACGGATCCATTCCTGCCATGCTGTTCTACGGAGCGTAGCTACGGCTATCGAGATTTTCGAGGGCAAGACCGTTTGGGAAGGGTCCGTTCATGTCTTCGACATCCGGGATCATCCAGAGGCAAACACTTGTTATTCCTGGTCGTCTCCGGTAAAAGGTTCGACCAAACGTAGATACTATGCGATTTTGAAACTCCCGCCTATAGAATCGCCTGGTGATGCGGTCAAAGCCTCGATCGTTCGGGCGATTGAAGAGGGAGAGATTCCTATCGGGTCAGGATAAACCGCTCTTTCTTCTCGCCAGGGCCGAGCTTGATTCGGTTCCCGACACCGCCTCCCGTCGTAGCCATGTAGGTCCCCAGCATTGGATCGTACGATGCGTATGACCAGGTGATATGCGCGGTCACGAAATATTCTCCTGGCGGGAGCCCTTCGATCAGGAAGTTGCCTTGGCCATCGGCCGTCGCGGTCCTCAAGTATTTGGCCTCTCCCGGATCAGCATCCGAGACCTTCCGATGTGCGTAAAGGGCTGGGCGCGTGTATTCCCTGAACCATTCTTCAGAATATGACGTGACTGGCGTGGCGGTCACCGTGGCGCCAGCCCCGAACTTCACGTCGCCCCCCTGCGTTTTTAAAAATGCCTGGCCGGCGATACTGCCCTCGCCGGGGGCGGCATAGGGCTTGTACTCCTCTTCATTAAACGGCACGATCCGCTCATAGAAAAACATCCCGCAACCGCTCGACCACAGCGCCACCAGCCCCAAAATAGCTATTCTCATGACCTGGCCCTCCCGCACAGACAGAAAAAAGGGTGGACACCGCCTCAGCGTCCACCCTCGATCCGGCGAGAACCTTCAGGCAGACAGATAGCGGCGTCCACCCAAGCGGGATGGCGCTGCAAATCTGCCTGAAGACCGTACTTTTACCTCTCTCGCCGGATCAAGGTGCTGGGATTATAGCAAAAATCGGGATGGAGCCTAGTGGGATTTACTTGCCAGCCGGGGGCCGCATCAAATGGACGTTGAGGGCGGGTTCAAATTAGGACACGACCCGAATTCATGCTCGCGGTGGCCTTTTCGGGCATTTTCGTGTAAATTTTGGTCGTATACACGCTCTGATGGCCCAAAATGGCCTGAATATCCTCGACGTTGGCGCCCCGATCGAGCAGGTGGGCGGCCATCGAGTGGCGAAGCGTTTGTGGGGACACCCATTTGGGGAGCCCAGCCCATTTCGCATGTTTTTCGACGATCCGGCCGATCGATCTGGCGGTCAGAGGAGCCCCAGATCTGTTAAGAAAAACTGCTTCATGATCGAAGGCTTTATATCGCGGATGATTTTCCAAAAGTTTCAGGTAGCGTAGAAGAGACTCGTAGGCCCTCCCACCGAGATTTACATTGCGATCTTGTCCCCCCCGACCTTCACCTCGGATGCAAATGAGTTGCAACCCTAAATCATCCCAATCAAGAGCCGCAAGCTCGCCGATCTTGATCCCCGTCGAGTACAGCAGATTGAGGATCGCGTGGTCGCGCCGACCCCAGACGTGCAGCCTATCGGCCATCATGATCAGAGTCTGAACCTGGTACTCGGTCAGGATCTGGAATGCGGCTCTCACTACCCGGGGCGAGGAGAACCCTCTGGTTGGGTTCTGATCGACCATCTTCTGTCGGAGCATCCATCGGTAGAAAGATCGGAGGCTCGCGAGTCTGCGACTGACCGTCGCCTCAGAAAATCCCTGGCCTCGCAAATGGGCCAAATAGGATCGAACATCTTTCTGGGTGATCCCATTCGGGAACACATTGAAGTCTACCTGAGACCACAGGTGTTCCAAGAACTGTTTGAGGTCCGTCCGGTAGCTGACCAGCGTGTACTTGCTATACTGCCGGCCGTGTTCCAGATAGGTGAGGAAATCGTTGACCAGTTTTGGGGCGTCACTCATCGGTCTCTTCCTTCAGTTTCTTCCTGGAGAACGCGATGATCTCGTCCGCAGACGCCCAGGAGCCATCGACTATGGCTTGGTAATAGTTGGCGTCATCCTCAGAGTGCATCAAGGCTGACTGCAACTCGTAGATCAAATCACGTAACGCATTAATGTCGTCGCCGCGAAGAACCTCTCTGTGGCGCCGATAACGCTTGCAGATTCGACAGTCGCAGGGTTTAGTGTCCACGGCCGATTTCATTTTGCCACCGGGCGCTTGAGAGTTTCAAGATATTCTCTCAATTGAAATAATGCAGTATTCCATCCGGCGTTCCATGAATTCTCGTCAAGAGATTCGGCGGCAACCTGGTTCTCTTTTGCGAATTGAATGCCCGCATCGATCGCCACGTTGAACATCCGGTATCCGTGCCGAAGAGTAATAGGAGTGAGCTTTTCGACCACGCTATTGCTAATTTCATCCATCAGTTTGTCGGCGTTTTGTTCGGGTATTTGCCCGTCACACAGATGATGGTCACAATGAATTAGAGCATCCTCTTTGGTATAGCCGCACTTGGGGCAACGCGGTTCTTCTGCCGTCAGGCGCTCAGTTTCCATCTAAGGCCTCCTTGCAGATTTCGATAAGGTATGACGGATTATACTGCGGATTGTCCATGCAACTCGGGTTTGCCCCGCACTCTTCGGCTTCACGCAAAAGATTTTCAAGTGCTATGCGTGGTTTCTCGGCGACCAGGGCCTGGCGGGCGAGGTAGACGATGGTCGCGTGCAGGCAGTTATAGCAGATCATGAGTGGCAGGGTGCCCAGGGAGGCCCGAGCAACAGCCGGACCGTCTCCATCGGGATCATCTTCCATGAACGGGACATCGCAGGCTTTGCAATGCGGTTTCATCGGGAGGCTCCTTTGTCCGGCCAGGTCGGCGGAGGCCTTCCCTCGGCAATCATCGGGTCGTCCGGTTCGTCCCCATCCTCGATCCCGGGCCACAACTGTTCTTTGCCGCAGCCATAGCACTTGAAACCATCATAATCGTATCCGCTGAGGTCGCCGGGGTCGGGCTCCGGGCAGTTTACCCAGTTGAGCTTCTTGCAGGTCACGGAAGTACAGGTGAGTTCGTGCCAGGACATGGTGAAACCCCTTTCCGCCGTATAATACGGGACTGGTGGGCTATGTCAAGGGCTGATAAATATTATGCTAGGGAGGTATTAGGAGGGCTCGCCGAAGGATCGGCGGTGGAGTGCGGTCAGGCCCTTGGTGCTCAGATCCAGGCCCGACGCATCGCCGGCCACACTATCGACCCCACAGTGAGGGCAGATGGCGGTCACTCCCTCGGGATATACATCAGTAAAGTCAGTCCACTCCTTGATTTCGGACGGATTAAACCATTCGAAGCAGAAGTAGCATACGGCGAGGACGCTCTTTTCAAGCACCGGGCGACGTCCGGCGGCGAAATGGGGGAGGGTCATGGATCCTGCTTATACTCGGGTTCCATGGCTACGATAGGCCAGAGAAGGATCAGCAGGGGAACGACGAGCAGATATAGGGCAAGGCCCGGCCGCACGTGGTTCATCCGCCGCGAGCGGATTTCCAGGTCGATCACCACGGCCACGCCGGCCAGGAGGTAGATGCCGCCGATGAGGAGGAGGAGGAACATCATCCGCAGAATGTCCGGCCGGCACGCCAGTTGGGGATATGAGGCTGTGGATCCCAGGGTAGCGCCGGGAAGGGCGGATATTCCTTGGTCCAGGCATCCATGCGATCGATCGGCTGAGAACCCGCTATCTCCAGAAGGTCGGCCAGGGCCTTCTCGATACGGTCAAGCCGCTGGGTGAGTTCGAAGTCGTCCATCAGGGTATCCATCCTTGCTTTTCCATCCAAACAAGGGCTCGGAACCACCAGAGCAAAAGCGTGTGCATCGGCATACCTCAGAAGTATATGGCGGCGACCAGCGAAGGAATCGAACCTACCCCTTCCCCTCGTCGAGGACGTGCCGCCATTACACTACACTGGCGCCGCCAATATGTCATTTCAGGGCAGAGGGCCACGCTCCCCCAAGCACCGGTCATGTTCCAATGCCCTCCCCACGGGCGAGGTAGCCATCTCCGCGCCCAGGGTTGAATACCCAGCCCGATCATACCCGCGCCCTTCCCGCCTGTCAACAGCCCAGCTTCAACGAATCCCCTTCCGGCTCGCCACCAAGCAGGTATCTCCACTATACTACAGAAGTATAAGAGCCGTTCAAGAATATCTGAGATTCCCCGGCCAGGTGACCGGAATCCGCCGTGTAAGAGAGTATGGACCCCCTCCATTTACTGCTGGGCAGCCGCTCCGCCATCGACCGCCGGCTAGAGGTCCGCACGCCCTCATACATACCGGCCAGAGCGCAACCCAAGGCCCAGGAAGAGACCCCATGTGTTCACTGTGCCGAATCCATCGAACGCCAGCACGAATACTGCCGCCAGTGCGGGACTGCCCCGGGCTTTTGAGCACCACATTATACTAAAGAGGTATGAGAGCCAAGTTTCCGCCAGATGCTCTACACATACCTATACTAGGAGGGTATAACTGGGCTGTGATTTCGCTGAGTGGCTACCGTCCTCTGCGCAGTTGTGTCATCGTCGCCACGATCTTGCCCACGCTCATCTTAAATGGGGCATGACCAAAACGTCTTCGACGCTCGCGGCCGGTCCAGTCATAGATGTAAAATGGCTGGCTGTATAGGCCAGGGGCAATCACGGACTGAACATTCAGGACTCTCAGCATTCCCCCCAGCCGGGCACCGGTCTCCGAATCATATCTTGCCCCAGGGCGGCCCACAATGACCTCCCAGCGCAACGGGGCGCCCGTCAGTGGATGAACCCTCGGAAGGCGATCCGTAATCCGGCCCCTGAACTGTCGCAGCCTCCGCCATCTAACGATCCACCCCATATCAGTCCCCTTTCAAAAAGACAGTCCAATTCTACCCCCGCCCACCGCCCACGTCAAGGCTTACCAGAGAGGTATAGCCCCAGGCCACTGAAATTCAAATGAAGGGCCATATTTAAGATAAACCTTTATATAGCCCCGGTTTCTGTCGGGGGAGCAGGGCTAACATGGCACATATTCGAACCCGAGTCTGTTTTTCATACTACCGGCAGAATCTGCCGGATCTTTCTGACAGGGCGGCAGAAATTGCCGGATTCGTGCAGAGGGCAAGCCCCGTGAACGGCCTACGTTGCCAGGCCGGCCGGCAAGGGCCACCGATAGGCCTTGACGGCCAATCGTCGGCCTCCGTCAATCCTACGGCCACCAGCATAGGCAAGGGCAGGTAGGCCCGCTCAATTCAAACGGCAGGCAAGGCCAGTATGAAAACTGAACTGAAAGAAACGTTCAATCACCACGTGAATGAACAAAATGTTCAGTGTTACCCACCGGTTGCAGTAACCATTTCTTTCATTCCCATAACCCCTTGCTATGCCATTACTTCCATCATGCCTTCATGCAACTCATTGCTATCAAATAACTTACGTGTCCATTGCTTGATCGGGTCACTACTATACCGGCATATGATATCGTGTGCCATATGCCCATTAAATACAATGAGATCGGCATATATATATTCTTATAAATTTTCCACAATTCTTTTATATCCCCATTGACAGTGACGATAATTAAAGTATACTGATATATATGAGCACAGAGGCGACCACGAAAACAGGAGCAAACGCCATGAACGCCTACCGTATAGAGCATCACACGGGCAACGGCCGGCACGGCCAGGCTATCGATTTTGCCACCGTGCAGGCCGTTGACGCGGAAACCGCGTTGCGCCAGGTCATGACCGAGATTGCCTACTGGCATGTAGAGACGCGCAATGCTGATAACGCCACGGCGCTTGACCTCCGGACGGTCGAGGCCGGCGCGTACAACGCCTATATCGCTGAACCCGCGTACAGCTAACGAAAGGGACCATATGCAATATATCAGCAACTCACACCGCTACACCGTGCAAGATGCCATACGCGGCCTTTCAGGTCCAGCCGAACCGTGGATAAAGCGCCGCGTTCGCCAGCACCTTAAGCCGGCTGGCAACGGCCGGTATGCAGGGGACCGTGCGTATTGCGGGGGCGCCACACTATTACAGGTCATGAGTAGACCGGACTTCATGCCGCTTTTCCGATACGACGATAGATGCCCTATATGCCGGCGCTCATGGCCGGTTGACAGTCCGGACCCGTGTTGCCTTGACTTCATGGCCGTATCCGAATCGTACCACGGTTAGAAAGGGACGCCATGCCGGCCCGCATTAAATGCTTTTGGATCACACGCGCGGGCGGTTACGCTCAATCGTGCGGTGATGAAGTACACGCTATTGACCGGATCATGAAATGCTATCGGCAACGCATAGAATGCCGTGCAGAATATGATGGCGGCCTAGGGGACGGTGAGCTATTCGGTGGAGTCGAACCGCCGGACGGTGACCGGTGGCAATGGGTATGGTGGCATTCTTAAAGAGAGGGGACGATATGACAACTGCCAGCGAAAGACGCAACACCAGAGAACAACTTATAAGGGATATCCGCGAAACGCTAATGAACGCCATCACGGATGAGGGCTGGAATTCCTATACTAAGCCGTATGACCGGGCTATCCATATCAAGTGTGCCCTTGAGCAAGCCGGGCTGGTCATACGTCGCGACAGGTCGATGGCAAAGCCGGAATAGAACCCTGGCCCGTACCGGTTCCGGCCATGCGTCCGGACGGGCCATTTATTAAGGGGATACCATGGATACCTTCACCATGCCAGCAGAGACCACAAGCGAGCGCGCCAACGGTTCGGTGATCACACGGCACGGGCACGGCCGGTATGGTGGCGAATTCCGAACGGTCCGGATCGGTAGGCAAACGCTTACCATGCAATTCTATCGATATCTATACGAGCAAGATTTCACGTTCAATCCGGAACCTTGCCATTTCTGTAAATCCAGAGAGTCCGAATATCATACTATTTATCCGCGCGCGGGCCACATATGGCGCCGCCATATCCCAGTGTGCGCGCCGTGCCGATTGCAGATGAATCCGATTTTTCGAGCCGTGAATATGATGCACAAATAGAGTGCATCGAATCCAATACGCCGGACCTGGATACCGATAAGGCGCCGGACGGTTGGGCGGATAAGGTGTTTTCCTATCTTTGGGACCACGATTATTATTTTGACGATTGCTGGATTGACGAGAAATATTTACTTGAGGCAATCCGTGCCCTCGGTTGGGCCGAACCGGTGGAAATATAAGGGGATCATGATGGACGATTTCACGCGCCAATACATAGAGACCGCCTTGTGGTCCTCGACCGATGAAAGCCGGGACGATGGCGGGGACCCGATGGACGCCAACTATGGGCCGGACGACCTGGCGCCATGCGCGCGGGCTCGCATGATAGCCGATTGTGCGGCCTTTCAAGAGTCCCAATATGATGCAATCGGTTACAGCCTTTCCGATCAATCGCGCGCCGGTCATGATTTTTGGTTGACGCGCAACGGGCACGGCGCCGGATTTTGGGACGGGGACTGGAAAGAACCGTTTGCAAGCGCGTTGACGGCCGCCAGCACGGCGTACGGTGAGTGTAACCTATACGTCGGGGATGATCGGCTGATCTATATTTTTTGAAAGGGGACCGTATGAAAGTTAAACTTGGGAATCATTCATGCACGGTCGAAAGGGAGCCCGGTAATCCGAAATTCCGGAACGGCGGTTGGGGCTCCGGTGAATCGCGGTTGCTGTACCATGTGAAGCGCGTATTGAACGCGCGCGGCCATGACCTGATAAAAAAGCGGATGTGGCATGACGGCCATTTAATGGGCGATGATACCATGCAATACCTTAGGACGCGCAACACTGGCGCGCCTATCGTGCTGGCCATTTATGACGGCAACTGGCAAATCAGGGATTCGGCCGAAGATTTCAACCGTGAAGGCCGCGTAACCTTTACCGTTTCAAGGCTGGACGATAACTAGAAAGGGGACCACATGAAGCATAAATGCCAGAATTGCGAAAAACAATGGACTGACAAAGAAGTCCAGCCGGTCAAGGATCTATGGGAACGGGTAACGCCAGGAGAGCCTATGCCGTCCGGTGAATGCCCGGCTTGCGGCGCCTTGACTCATGAGACCAGTGAAAAGGGGACCACATGATCAGATTTTTAATCGATACGACCGTTGCAAAACGTGATCTATACGGCAACTGTTACAGCTATTCCATTGTGACCAGCACGAAAACGGGCGCCAGCCTGGCAATCGATTCCGGCGCAATGAGTAACGGGGGCAACGTTACGGCCTTGCTGCGCAATGCTGGCCTTGAATGGTCGTCTATCCATTATTCGGAATCGATGTTGCCCATACGGCGATTCAACGCGGCCCGAAAGGTGCTCCAGAATCCGCTATATGAGCACCTTGTAACCGGTGAAATAATTCTAGCCCTTGAAGGCTAGTAACGACCTATAGCGGCCGGCCGTGCCCGTGGCGGCCCGCTACTATCGGCCGCGTGTTGCGACCGTAGAAAGGGGATAGTATGTCACAAGTACATGAGGTACGGGGCCGGAATACGTCCATCCGGATCCGGGACGGCGTAGGCGCAGTCCAGTATCATAGTACCGATGTGGTCACATGGGACGCGCGCCGCGTGACCCTGGATACCGGCGGATGGTCAACGGTCACCACCAAGACGCGCATGATGCAAGCGTCTAACCAATTCGATTTGGGATACCGCGTATTCCAAAAGGATTGGGGCTGGCATGTGACCACAAAGGCCGGCACCTTTCCCTTTGAAGGCCAGATCTTTACCTTTGATCGGGAAACGGGCAAGCCCGTGGAAAACGGCGCCAGCTAGGCCTAATCGCCGTATGGTGCCCGTGGCGCAACGTTCTTTGATTCCTAGGGCAATGACACCGGCCGCCAGCCTGGCAACGGCACGGCCGCCGTCCGGAGTATGAAAATCGAACCGGCGGATTCTGCCGGTATGAAAATCGAACGGCGCGATTCGACGCGCAACCGAACGGTAACGGGCCAGTTTGACCCGATACCAGAGAGGCATAACGAGGCCGGGTGGGGCCGGCCAGGGCGGGGGAGATCGCCCACGTTCTTCTTATGGTCTATATAGAAAGCGAGGGTACAAAAAATGGGATTGAGATTTTGGAGACGGGTAAAAATTTTGCCGGGCATCACCGTAAATCTTTCGAAAACCGGAAGCTCGGTCTCTTTCGGCGGCGAGGGCGCGAAGTATACGGTTGGGCGCGGGGGCACAAGGTGGACCGCCGGCCTGCCCGGCACCGGCCTATACTATACGAAAAAGATGGGCCAGGGTACGCGCGAGGGCGCCCGGAATGCAGAGCCAGAAGAGGAGGGGCCGTCAATCGACGACCTGCTGCACCGTGGGTGGCTGACCCGCGCGTTCACGCCCAAGGATGAACTGGCGTTCATCGATGGCCTTCTCTATTTTTCTGCCGGGCTATCAGAAGATTCGCTCGACCGGCTGGCCGAGGGGACGCATCCCGATACCAAAATCCCGGCCGGGTTTTTAGCCATGCGTACCCATAGGTACGGGCGGGCCATCGGATACCTGGAAGAAGCGTGGGCAGATCGCGCGCGCATAGGCGAGCTATACCAGAAGTATGGCCTTGATCTCCAGTTCTCTATCCCGGTCACCCCGTGGATGGATATCAATGCGAGCTTGGACGAGACCGGCCTGTTGTTCGCCCTGGTCGAGGCCCACCAGGCGAAACAGGATTACCCGCGCGCCCTGGCCTATGCCAAGGAGCTACGCAAGCGGCTCCCCGATTCGAATGAGGCGCGTCTCAGCCAATGTGAACTGATTTTTCAGGCGTACAAGGGGGAGGACGCGAATCGCGATGTCCTGGAGTTCGTGCTCAAGATGCTGAGCGGCATCGAAAACGAGGGGCCGGTTGAGAGCGCGCTCCTGATGTACCGCGCGCGCGCCATGCGGTTACTGGGCCAGCCGAAGTCGGCGCGTGCGATCTGCCAGGACGCGATGCGCCGAAAGAAGGACCGCCCGGCCGGACTGCTGCGGGCCATCCGCCTGGAGCGCGCTCTGTGCTTCCGTGACTACGGCCAGCAGGACGACCTGAAGCCCGCGCAAAAGAAGAGCGCGCTCGATATGGCGCGCGTGCAACTGAACCATCTGTACGGCGAGACGCCGGACGACCAGGAGATTTTGAACGCACTTCAAACCGTTTAGAAAGGGGACCACATGAGATGGATACTTTGGATGTACTGGCGGATATTTGTTCGTCGGACGAAATGGGATATGTTTTCCGCCTGGATGTGCGACAGGCAGATGCGAAAGCTCAAACGACTACTCAGGAAGACTCTAACCGATAGGAGGTGAATCATGAGCATTGACGGACTGACCAAGATCATCGAGGACGAGTTCAGGGTGATCGCCGACGTGGAGAGAGACGCATATCTTGCCAAGGACGACCCCAAGGTGTTGGCGCGCCGCAGCAAAGCTCTAGAAGCAGAGATTAAGCGTCATTGTGACGGCTACCAAAATCTGTACTGGACCAGGAGAGTAAGAGAGGTCTGCGTCTTCTGCGATGAGGAGTGGAAGGGCTGCGTGGACGACAACGGGTATCCCTGCTGCTGCGAGAAGGCCCAGAAGAAAGCGGACGATCTGGGCATTAAAGAGGCAAGCCCATCGGCCAGAGACCGCCTTCATGCCGCCGCTCCGGACCTGCTGGAGGCCTGCACAATGGTGCTGGATCACTTCATTATTGACCGGGAAGGGACAGACCCGATAAGGGACCGGCTGCGCTCAGTCCTTGTAATGGCGATTTGCAAAGCCGAAGGCAAATAAAACCCCATACCACAGGAGGTTGGATCATGACAGGAGAAATAACCGACAACGATGGCCTTGGCGAGATACCCACGCCGAACGCCCATTACTCCAGTACGGCGTTGACCGAAGAATTGGCGCGGACGCGGAAGATGGTGCGAGAATTGGCAGGAGTCGCTAAGCGGGTGGCGGCACTGCCGTTCCGTGGCCGCGTTCCCGAACACCTCAGGCAGGATGCCCTACTCGCTTACCAGGAGGCAGAGGAATTATGAAAGCAATCGCATATCCAAGAGTCTCGACCGAAGACCAGGAGAGAAACGGGATCAGCCTGGCCGCCCAGGAATCCGAGTTCAAACGGTGGGCCGAATTCCATGGATATGATCTGGAGATCTATCCCGAGGGCAAGTCGGGCGGCCGGATGGATAACCGCCCGGAACTGGAGAAGGCTATCCGCCGGGCGTGCGAGACCAAGGGCATACTGGTCGTTACCATGCTCGACCGGCTGGCCCGGAATACCCGCGATGCGTGCGATATCTGCGAGCGGCTGAACCGGGCGGGCGCTAACCTGGTCAGCCTGAAAGAAAAAATCGATACGACGAGCGCGGCCGGCAAGATGGTTTTCCAGGTGACCGCCGTGTTCGCCGAGTTCGAACGGAACCGGAATAGCGAGCGGGGCAAGGCCATCGCCGCCTATCATCGGGAAAAGGGGATGCTCCATGGTAGCGTCCCATATGGTAAGGACTTACAGGATGGGGGGAGGCTGGTCGAGAATCCGGAGGAGCAGCGGGTCATTCGGCGGATCAAAGACCTTCGCCTAGTCTCTTCCTATAGCCTGTCGAGGGTCTGCGACACTCTGGAAGCCGAGGGTATTCCGACAAAGAGTGGAAATTCAAGGTGGTCAAAGTCGATGATCAGGTCTATAATCAAAAGGAGTTCCTGATGAGCGATCAGAAACGACCGGTCGGAAGGCCGAAGAATCAGACGCTGAGCCTGTGGATCACGTTTAGGGTGCCCGAGCCGGTAAGGCAGGCGCTCCAGCAGGAGGCCGATCACTTCAAGGTCGGGCTGGCCACGCTCATCCAGCAGACGCTGAAGACCGCGCGCCCCGATCTCCCGTGGGACATCTCGTATGACCGACTTGCAGGAACACCTGGAACGGATGACCCGGCAGGCGATCCCGCTGAACCAGCCGCCGGCGAAGAAGCCCACGCAGCAGAAGCGCAAACTAAGGACTAAAATCCCGGCCGGGTTTGATGGTGCGCGTACCGCGCGCAAGATGAAACAGGCCAAGCTCAAGGCCGCGCACGCCCGAGAGTCGGACCCGGACGGCGTAGAGATAGGCAAGGAGTCCGCGCACTTCAAGACCGCGACCGGCGAGCAGGCCGATGTGGTCGCCCGCTTCGAAGTCAACTTCGCCCGCCCCCAAGCCAAAGAAAATAGAGCAATACTTTACCCGGACCTCCTGCCCGTGTGGGCACGCGCGGAGTGCCTGGAGTCTATACGAGAGGACGAGGATGCTGATGGACAATCCGGACCTGAAGAAGCTGAGGGAGAAGAAGGGCTTTAGCCAGGAAGGCCTGGGCTATCACCTGGGCGTCAGCGGACGCCAGGTAAGAATGTATGAGAACGGCGAGACCGTCCTCCCCTCGGGCAAGGTAATCCCCTATGCGCGCGCGCTCGACGTGCCGGCCGAAGATATACTACACGCCGCCTCCGAGGTCGAGGCGATCGATGCGCGAGAGGTAAATTCATGGGATCAATGATTCCGATCATGGATCTGGACCTCGACTACGAGCCCTCGATCGAGGGCTGGAATTTCCACGCCTCACCCGCCCGCTTTCGATATCTTATCTGGGGAATAAAAAGCGGAAAATCAATTATTGGAGCGGCAGAGACAACTCGTTTTGCTCTCGGAATGCCCGGAAAGCGAATCTGGATCGTCGCCCCGACGTCCAAGCATTTGCAGGTCGCGTGGTCCGAGTGCATGAACTTCCTGAACTTATTCCAAGGCCTGGTCATCGGCTTCAATCGAACTTCCAAAGAAATCCGATTAGTCCACGGTGGGGTCATCGAATGTAGGTCGGCCGAGCGCCCGGACAATCTTCGTGGGCCGAACATCGATGCGATGTGGATCGACGAAGGCGCGTTCATGCGCGATGACGCTTGGTGGATATGCCGCGAGCGCGTGGGCGCGACCGGCGGGCCGATCTGGGTGACGACCACCCCGAACTATCGCAACTGGATATGGCCTGAACTGATCAAGGGTGGCATGTCGGCCGACGCGCCCTACGGTGAATTCGAGCAGGGGCTCCGTTTCATCAGCCATTTTCCGACCGAACACTTTGGATGGGTTTCAAAAGAGGACATCGAGGATGTCCGTGCCGGGATGCCCCGCGATCTCTTCGACCGCGAGTACGGCGCGATGTTCAACTCGGAGGCCAACCAGGTCTTCAGGTCGATCGAAGATGCGTTCTCATACAAGGAGCCGCCAGAGAAGGTCACGGGCTCGACGGTCATCGGCGTGGACCTGGCCAAACACCAGGACTTTACGGCCGTCATTGTGATGAATGCCGACGGCGAAGTCCTCCACATCGATCACTGGAACGAGACCGAATGGACGGTCGCCAAGCCCCGGCTGAAGAAGATTGCTGAGGACTGGAACGGGGGGATCATCCTCGATACGTCCAACATGGGGGACATCATCGAAGAGGACTTGCGGGCGGAGGGGCTGAATATAGTGGCGGTCAATCTGCATGACGCTCAGAAGAAGACGGACATCATCCAAAAACTACAGATAGCCTTTGAGACCAAGCAGATACGCATACCGAGTCCGCGCGCCACATGGGCCGGGAAGCCCGAGCGAACGCTATACGATGAGCTAAAATCTTACGCTCAATCCTTGACAAGGGGTGGTCGCCTGAGTTACAGTGCGCCCAAAGGACTGCATGATGACCTGGTTATCGCACTGGCCTTGGCGAACTTCGGTCGAGTGGGCGGCCATGCAGGGGGCATCGATTTCGTCCACGAGGCTTTCGTCCCGAGAAAGAAGTGGAGGCCCACGATTCAGGATCCGTCTCGCAAATCTCGGAGCCAGAGAAACAAACGCATTTTCAAGAACCGCTCGTCCGTGACCGGCCTCAATGGCGGTGGCGCTTTCTGGGATAGGTAACATGGCATTCTTCGGCTGGGGCAAAAATAAAGAAGCGGTTGAAGAGAAGTCAAAAGAGGTCAAGGCGCAGGGGACGCCCAGCACGGACCTGAAGACTCGTCGCTCCAGATTATCCGAAGCGGTCTTCCCAAAACTTCAAGAAGCTACCGGATTCCCCGGCTCGAACCCCGACGCTGGCACCGAGTTCGACGACCGGCTGTTTAAGAACATCGGCCAGGTCAGCCCGCTCGATCTCTCCCCTGAACGCATAGAGGACGCGCAACGCCTCTCCCTGCTCAGCTACCGGAAGAATCCCCGGGCCAAGCGCGCGATCGAGGTCGTCAAGGACTTCGCGCTGGGCGATCAGATCAGGATCCGCGCGAAAGAACCGGAAGTCCAGGACGTTCTCGACCAACACTGGGAGGAGAACGATTGGGATAACCACATAGAAGATCGTCTACGCGACCTCGCGATCTTCGGCGAGCAGCTTTATCCGGTAGCCGTGCGCGAAGGCGACGGCATGGTCTCGGTCAGCCACGTCACGCCGCTCAGGATATTGTCCGTCCTGCCCAACCCCAAGAATTCCATCGAACTGATAAAAGTTCAGACCTCGGTAGGCGCGAGCAGCCAGACCATCCGCGAGCAGGATAAGGGTAAGGTCTTTGACATCATTCGCCCGGCCAAGGGCGGGGGCCTGACTTTCGAGCAGGGAAAAGACAACGCCTTCTACTTTACGGTCAACCGGATCAGTGGCGCCACGCGCGGCCTGCCCGATCTCCTGCCCTCCATGGACTGGCTGGAAGGCCTGGACCAATTCGTATTCTCCATGCTGGAGCGCGCGGACCTGGCGATGAACGTCGTATTCGACTTGATGTACAAGGGGCTGAAGGACAGCGAGATCAAGGAGAAGGTCGATCACTTCGATCAGAATATGCGGGACGGCCTGACCTACGGGCATAACGAGAACGTGGAGTTGAAAATCCAGGTGCCGGAACTTGCGGGCTCTGACGCGGAGATCGTGAACCGGATTCTGACCAAGCATATTCAGGCCGGGACGGGGCTCGCCGGATTATTCTACGGCGATTCGGATGACCTGACCAGAGCGAGCGCCAGCGAACTCAGTGTGGCCGTCGCCCGGATGATCCAGAGCCGCCAGAATCTTTTCAAACGGATTCTCAAGCGGATTCTCGAATTCCAGATCCAGAGATCGGTCCAGGCCGGGACGCTGAAGAAGGGCATGGATACGACTTTCGTGATCGAGATGCCCCACATATTCCTCCGCGACCTGAGCACGATCACCGAATCGATCGAAAAGCTGACCGACTCGTTAATTACGGGCGTCGATCGCCAGTGGATTGACAATGAGACGGCCGGAAAGATGTTCCGGACATCACTTGAGCAACTGGGTTCGCTGGTCGCGCCTCCCACGCAGGGCGGGGACGTCGAAGACGAGCCAGATGAACCGATAGTCCCAAGACAGGAGATTGAAGATGGCAAAGAACCCCCCGAGAGAGAAGAAGACGAAGGTGAAGAAGAAGAAGGACGAGCCGCAGCCGTCGCCTGAAAAAACGACGGCCAAGGTCGAGGACAAGCCGGTTCGCGAGGCCGAACGCAAGCCGGTTCGAGAGTCCGAGACAGCGGTGATGGAGAAGCCGGCCGCCGAGTCCAAAGTCCCGGGACGTCCCGAGGGCGCGCCGCCGCAGAGCGAAGTGGCTCTTGAGTGGATGACGCGATCCCATCATGTATACAAGCTCAAGAACAACAAGAAGATCTGCATCCTCATTAAAAAGTAAGCGAGGCGATCATGGCTGAACTGACGGTCGAGGCCTTGGCCGGCATGTCCGATGAACAGGTGACGGCCCTACAGTCCGGGCTGGAAAAGAAACTGGAAGCGGGGCCGCCCTATGAGGAGGGTGAAAACCCGGCCGGGATCAAGGACCAGCTTAAGATGGTGAAGACCGAGGTCAGGCGCCGCAAGTCCAGGGAGTCGGCCCCCGAGTTAATGGACCCCGAATTCAAGGAAGCGCGGATCCGCGCGCTGAAGGTTCCGAACCCCAAGTTCCTGATCGATCGTCTTAAGAAAGGCCAGGAGGCATTGGTCCTCAGCGGGGCCTCCCATGAGACGCTGGCCGGCGAGACGTTCATCCTGGTCAACGAGATCATCAAAGAGGGCGAGCCCCCACTCGCCTTCGGGCGCGTGACGTTCAGCCAGCAGGATACGTCGATTCGGAATACTCGTGCGCTGGGCAGCCGCCGGGCGTCCGTCGATCCACTGATGCTCCGTGAGTTCGATGCCCGCGAAGGGCCGCTGTTCGTCCTCAAATTCAAATTACTCAAGTCCTTTGCCACTCCCAAGAAGTTGAGCAAGAGCCCCCCCGGCCGCTTCAGTTCGTTCATCAACTTCGAGGAAAGCGAGTTGGAAGAGGCATTTCATCTGAGCGACACGCACTGGGTCCCCGTGCCCGAATCTGAGACCTGCCCCTCGACCCATCCGACAAAGCTGAAGTTCCCTGGGACCGAGACGCTGCGATGCTTTACGCCCTCGGCGGCGGAGAATGTTCGCGCGCGCTCACAGGAAAGCGAATCGTTGTTCGAACAGGCGGAGCGGCCGAAGAGTAAGAAGGGGCTGACGGTCGAACAAACGCTTGAGGCGGTGAGTAAGCAGGGCCGGAAGTTCACGCAGGAAGAAGCGAACTTCGAGGAGAAGGCTTCAGACCCGGCTGTTGCCTGTGGAAGCTGTAGATTCTACTTGAGAGATCCGTCCAGTGAGATCGGACGCTGCCAGGTCGTTGACGGACCGATCCCCTGGTCCGCGACCTCCGATCTCTATATCTCGGCCGACGCGGAGGCCAAGGCCGTCCTTCGCCCGGACATGCAGGAAAAATATGATGGTCGGCGCGGGCCGCAATTCAAGTCGTTGAAGGACAACAAGGTCAATCTCTCGGATGACGAGCGTCAGATCATCATGGAGTCCAAGGCCGTATGGCACCATGGCCCGAACGGCGAGGAGACGCCCGCCGTGTGGAAATCAGTGGTCAACGAGAAAACTTGGTTCGTCTGCAATACGCATCGCGCATACAACGTAATGCCCACAATTCGTGGCGCAATCCACCAATTCCACGGGTTTATCAAGTCCACAGCCTGACCAGAATTCTCTCCGATTAGGAAATCCTGTTTCCGACCAACCCCATTGACCTACCCATGAGGTAGGCCATAGCATCGGGACATGGCTCCTATCCCCTCCTTCAAAGAAGCAGTCTCCACCGAATTTGTCAGCCTGGTCAAAGGCAAAGAGGGCAAGGAATGGGACGTCGTTCTCATTTCCGTCGGCTGGTCTAAGAATGGAAAACACTACGGTCGGGACGTCCTAAAGGCAGGCGTCCCCAAGTTCGAGGGCATCAAGGCCTGTATGCACCGGTTCGGCGATTCGTTGGATCATCTGACGGACGCGGCCGAGCAAAGACGGCCCAGCGGCTACTCCGCAAACACCATCGGCTGGTATACGGGCGTTCATTTCGGGACCTATAAGGACAAGAGCGGGAAGATCAGGGAAGGCATTCTGGCCCGCCTGCACGTCCTTGAGGGGATGAAGACGATCAGAGAGAATCTTCGGGACGCCTGGTTGGGCGGCCGGATGAACATCTATCAGCTTTCGATCGACGCTCGGGGCGAGGCCGTAGAGGGCCAAGCCGAAGGGAAGAGCGGCCTGATCGTACAGAAGATCGAAGAAGTCAACAGTACAGACGTCGTAAGTGAAGGCGCGGCCGGCGGAGAATTCATCAGACTGGCCGCCAGTATAAAGGGAACACCGATGAAAAAGATCTACTCGCTACTCCAGGAAAGCCTCCCCCACTTCTTGGAGGGGATGGACGCGCCGACCGACCAGACGGATATGGGAGAATACCTGATCCAGGCGTTCGAGCGGAATATCCCGCGAGCGGAAGAAGAGCAGGCAGGCATCGGCCTGGACGACGAGATGGCGCTCCAAGAGGCTGCCCGTGGCGTGAACACGCTGCGTAAGCTCGTCGAACTGGTCGGCCAGGACCGCGCGGACGAAGCGAAGAAGCTCATCGAGAAATGGGTTTCCAAGCGTCCGGCCGTTATCCGGACCACCGAAGGCACAAAAAAGAACTTCTATTCATTCCCGTCCAAAACCAAAGAGGCTGCGACCTCTTCAGAAAGCGAGGATACGACCATGGCTGACGAGACTATCATCGACGAGGACGGCAAGGCCGGCGAGTTGAAGATCCGCGAGAACGTCCTGCGGGTCAAGGAATTGCTCATGGAGAGCGGCCTGCCGCCGAAGGCGCGCGATCGCGTGCTCAAGATGTTCGAAAGCCACTCGGCCGATCTGACAGACGAGCAGATCGAGACGGCGATCAAGGAAGAGCGCGATTACATCGCCTCGCTGACCGAGAGCGGCACGCACACCGAACTGGGCGATGCGAACGACGACACGGCGCCCACCACAGCCGTCGAGGTCGTGAAGGAAGCCTACGACAAGATCGTCCACGCCTGGAATGGCTTCTTCAACGGCGACGGCCTGCCGGTGGAGGGAGTCGAGCCCATCCGCAGCCTGCATGAGGCTTACGTGCGGATCGAGCAGCCCAAGCGGTACATGACCCCGATGGAACTCTCCCACAACATCTTCCGGGCGATCCGCGCGGCGTTCCCGGGCGACGAGTACACGGACCCGGCCAAGTTCCGCGAGAGCCTGCGAGAGAACTGGGCGCATCATGCCCGCGCGCACGGCCTGAAGGAAAGCGTGACCTCCAGCACCTTCAGCACGTCGTTTAGCGACGTGATAAACCAGCGGCTCCAGAAGGAGTATGCGCTGGAGCCCCGGAACGACTGGGGGCCGGTCGTGTCGAACCGCGAGAATGCCAAGGACTTCACGAACGTGATCCGGGTCAACCGAGTCGGCGGGTTCAACGACCTGCCGGTCGTGAACGAAGGGGCGCCCTACCAGGAGATCACCCCGGACCGGACCGAGAACACCGAATCGATCACCCCGCAGAAGCGCGGTGGCCTGGAGAAGCTGACGATGGAGGCCGTGCTCGCCGACCAGGTGGGCGTGGTCCGACGGATCCCGAAGTCACTGGCGATCGCCGAGGCCCGGACCGTCTCCAAGGACATCTGGAACCAGATCGAGAGCAACCCGAACACGGCAGACGCCGTGGCCTTGATCAACGCGGCACACAGCAACCTGGTCACGGCCTCTCCCGCGCTCTCGGCCGCAGCCTTGGCCCTCGCGGTCCAGATCCTGCGCGATCAGACCGAGCAGGACTCGGGCGAGAAGATCGGGCTCCGCCCGTTCTGGCTGATCGTCGGGACCAAGCTCGAAGAGCTTGCCTTCGAACTGACCAATTCGGACGTCAAGGCGAACGCCGGCGAAGACGCGACGGTCGTGAACTTCGTCCGGGCGAAGGGCATCAAGGTGCTCAGCACCCTGGGTGTCGGCCGGACGGGCACGACGGATGACCATTGGTGGTTGGCCACCAGCACGCGGGACGCGGACACGATCACCGCTGCCTTCCTGGGCGGCAAGATGACCCCGGACATCTTCGTCCAGAGCCCGAGCGACACGCCGACCGCAGGCGAGGCGTTCTCGGCCGACAAGATGGTGTTCAAGATTCGAAGCAACTACGTTGGTGCGGCACTGGCCGATCACCGTTGGATCGTCGGCTCCTTGGCCTAAGCCAGAGCCTTTTGACTGAGGAGAGTGAATCATGGCAACTGACAATGCTGCAACCTCTGAACAGGGAGAACACGACGCCTCCGCCGGCGTGGTTCTCACCCTGGCCGCAACGGTGTCCGATGAGGTCAATGTCTGGATCAACGACACGGGTCGGACGATCGAGATCGTGGAGGCCGGGTTCGCCCCGATCTCGGCGGTGACCGGCGCGGCGACCAACAACATGGCCCTCCAGTTCAAGAACAAGGGCGTTCTTGGAACGGGCACGACCGGGATCACAACGGTCAAGACCTACGCGAGCACCGTGAACATCGCGGCCCACGTCAAGGACGTGCTGACGCTTGCGACGGCCGTGGCCGACCGCCAGGTGCCGGACGGCGCGGTGGTCACCCTGGACAAGACCGAGAACGGCACGGGCCTGGCCCTGCCCCAGGGTATCGCGACACTGAAATACAAGTTTGTCTAGCCCATCTTAGCTAGATGGCGTCACGCCTCTGCTTTGTCGTGGGGGTTTGACAACGCCTGGGAAGATTGGAGCGGGGCGGGTCATAGTGGCCCGCCCTTCTTCGAATCGGAGGTAAGATGTCACGCAACGCAATCCCCGCCAGCCTTGTAACCCTACAGCCCTCGATTGTTAAGTCCGTTGTATTCACCTCGGAGTTTACGATGAACTCCTCGTCGGCTGAGGCCATCGAGGTCTTTGTCGATGTGACGGGCGCCGGCACGACGATGACCCTGATCGTCGAGGTCTCTGCCGACGGGACGAACTTCGTCACGGCCAAGACGTTTACGGCGATCACCGCGACCGGCACTTTTGCGGTCACCCTCCAACGCGGAGTTGACCTGATCGGCAAAAGCCTGCGGGTCAGGGCCACCACAGTGACCTTGGCCTTCACTCTCTCGATCTTGGCTGTTCGCAAGGAGGGCTAAATGCCTTTCACGACCGAGAATCTGAGAGATGAGGTGAAGTCGCTCGTCCAGGACGATGCGAAGTTCATTACCGATAAAGAGGTTGATACCCAGGGAGTGATTGCCCTGCGGATGCTCAACCTCGATCGACCCCGGAGAGTGCCCAAGGATATCACGGGCGACAACACTTCGAGCTATGATATTGAGAGCCTGGGATTCGTAAAACAGTATTCGGACGTGAAGACCGTCGAGTATCCGGCGGGCGAGACGCCTCCGGTCATGAGGCGCCGGGACGACATCTGGTTCATATATGAAGATCCGTCCAAACCTTCGGGCCAGCAACTGAGACTCAGGTTCTTTACGTTGGAGCCGAATACGACGGAGACGATCAGGGTAACGTTCACCGTCCCGTTTGTGATCGCCGATCTGGCCGACACTGGGTTCAACGCCCTGGTGTTCAAGAACGCGAGCCTGGTCTTGGCCGCCCTGGGCAGTCGGTTCGCACAGACGACCGACTCGTCGATCGATGCGGATGCCGTGGACTATGCGGGAAGATCGAACAACTTCATCTTCCTGAGCGAGAAGTATGAAAAGGATTACAAGCGGATGGCCGGGCTGAGCGATACGACCAAGGCCGCCCAGGCGATCGGAGAGAATGACATCATTTACCCGACGGGCGATGACCTCTTCTGGCATCCGAGGAACACCAGGTAATGGTATTCAATATCAAAATCAAGGCCCCGAAGCTGCCCCGAAGTCTGCGGGGGGACGTGCCGAGAGGCATCTTCAATCAGGAGATCCGGCTGGGCGTCGGCCGGGGCTCGACCCAGATGCTGAGGGTGGCCAGAAAGGCCATCCCCAGCGTGACGGGCAAGACCGCCAAGGGCTGGGAGCGGATAACCGTCAGGCGGCGCGGCAATACCATTCGCGGGGGGATCATCAATCGCGACCCGACGGCGATCGTCGCCCACGTATTGGAGAAGGGGACCAGAAGAAACCCGTTCCCACCGGCCGGAGGCACGGGCGAAGAGCCGGCGCTCGCCGAATGGCTAAGGCGCTCTGGCGTGAACTTCACGGTGAAGGACAAGGCGGGGGCCGCCCCACGGTCGGCCAACTTGGGAAACCTGAGAGACCTAAAGAAATTGGCGTTCGTTATCGGCCGGCGGATCAAGCGCCGGGGACTCCCCCGACCAGGAGTGAAGGCCAAGATATTCACCCGGGCGCTGAAGCAGGCTCTGCCAAAAGTCAGGGCCGAGATGAAGAAGGTCGTGACCCGTATTGTCAGGAAGTTTGGGTAGCCATGCCTTGCGCGGCATTGATACACATTCACGGTAGAGGCGAACCCCTCGATGGAGACTGGGAGCCTGGAGATATTATCGTTGTGATGAAGGTCAATCACAAATGGAGAGGTAAGGATAAAACGGAGTTCCAACCTGTGATTATTCCACATTGGGATGTAGCACAGGCCAGGTCGTATCAAGGCAGGGGACGGGGCATGACAGACCTCCACGCTATGCACTCAAGTGATGGGGACCGTGCGGCGATGCTGAACAGGAAACTCCCTTCGCCTGTACCTAAGAACTTGAAAGCTGAGCATTTTATCAAAGGACCGGCGTGGGGAACGCCTAGACCAGCATGACGGTAGGAACGTATACCTTAACCGAAGAGGATATAGGTACGGATGTCAGCCGTGACTTCTCTGTTGTTGCATCGTGGGAAGCCGCTCTACCTGATGTGTCACCTTCTCCGAATATTGACCAGCATATCGGTACGATGTTCGCTGATTCCGATTTCACAGAAGATAACACGCAGTTTAGCAATCACGGCGAAGAGTTTATGGGTAACACCATATTACGAGCTGCGCCGGGACAGGAATGGTCAGGCAAGAACGGCGAAGTAGGGAAGGTGCGCTGGCGTCCTGCGGCTGGCTCTATTAACGCATTGTCAATACTTTCCGGCGGAACCAATGTGGGGGTGGAACTGTACGGAATAGAGTTTGACGGAACGGATGAAACTGGTTCGCCCAATGCCGGCCTTGTGTTTTCAGCCGCAGCTTTGGTGAACATTTCAAGATGTTCATTTCACCATAATCCGCAAGGGTACGGGTTTTCTTTCAACACAAGTGCGTTAGGTCGTCAGAGAATGACGCTCTGTCTCTTTAATAACAATTCATTAGATGGAATGCGGCGCTTACAAGACAATCTTTCTAGGGGAATGCAATTTGAGTATTGCGGATTCTATAAAAATGACGGGTTTGGGGCGCGTGGATCAGCCGCGTCAAGTTCTGTTAACTTTGAGTTCCGGCATTGTTGGTTTGTTACTAATGGTTCTGGAAGTTGGGAAGACGCAGGCGGGAATGGAATAACGGGCTGGTGTTCTACAACGGACGCACTGGCTACCCCTGCCGCGCAAGTAATGATAGGGATGTTAGAGAACCAAACAGAAGCGGGCATGTTGTTTGTAGATGCGCCGGGTGGTGACTTCAAAATCCAGGCGGGAAGTACGCTGCTAGAAAAAGGACAGCCGCGCAACGTAACAATGCTTAGCAAACTTTCCCCGACTACCGAAGATGTGACGGGCGCTGCTCTTGTTTTTTCAAGCGCCTCTTCAAGATACGATATAGGTCCCCATCAATTTAGTTTGGCGGCGGTGGACATTACGTCCGCACCGATAATAAGTTAGCTATGCCAAGCGTAGGAGACGGATCGGTAACGGTAGATGTCACGGGAACGGGAGGACTTGATGCGGTCATGTTCACCCGGATCGCCCCGGGAAACGCACAGCCTGTCGAGGGCTCAACCAGATCGGGCGATGGGCCGCTCACTACGAGCTTGCTGAAGAACAGGGTTCCTTATGAGGTTACAGTTCAACTTGAAAGCGGAGGTTCGTTCGGTCCGGCCAGCCGAGTCTTGTTGCTTACGCCCAGGGCTACCGGCACATCTGATTACGATGCGATCAGGGTGGAGATCCGAAGCCAGATGTTGCAGGTCACGGACATCGGGCAGATCCATCTTCGGCGACGGCATACTCGTTTCTGGGACGAGATGTATAGACGCCACAAAAAGGCGGGACGGCTCAACACGTGGGAGATCACTCGAATCGCGGTCGCACAGAGCCTCAATTCGGTTCAGGGCGCGCTGGGCACCGAGCCATTCTTCCACGATGGGCATGGGATTCTCATCAGAGGACACATGGCCCTGGACGACTCGAAGAAAACAGAAGATACGTTCCAGCAGGTACTCGATGATATCAGGCTGCGGATCCAGCTTAATAACCGGCTTAATGGGGCGGTCCTGTTGCCCAGGCAACTTCAAACACCCGAGATCGGGCATGAGACATTCGGCGGAGTGCTCTGTCATTTCGCGGAACTGACTTATGATGCGGTCGTCAGAGTAGGAGGCTGAGATGAGTAAGAAAGAGATGGACGAGAAAGAACGCATGGAGAAGGCGGACAGAGAGTACGCCGAAAAGCTGGACAAGCTGATTCCAGGCGAGAGCAAGCGAACGACCGTCAGGAAGGGCGGTAGTCGGACATTCGACACAAAGGGTGTCGAGATCCTGAAAAATAAATCAACGGCTCCAAAAACAGAAGGGGGTGAAAAATGACCTCACCATTTTTCCCGCAGAGACAACACGTGGCGGTTAAGGTCGAAGGTATGGAGGGCACCGATTCGGTTCCGGCCGATGTGGACGTCATAGGCCCGGCCTACGATATCGAATACAGCCCGACGTTCGAGATGTTTGCGCGCGAGATCGTGCAAAACTCGTTCAGTCGGCCCAAGCAGATAGCGGGAGAACGGTCGGCCGAAATCTCGTTCTCAACCGAGATAAAGGGTGAGGGGAACGCAGGGGTTGCCCCGCCCAACCTGTCGGCGGCTCTCCAAGCCTGTGGATTCAGTGAGACGATCGTGGCCGTAACCAGCGTGACCTACGCTCCGGTCAGCGAAGGCGTCTCGTCGGTGACCGTTGAGATCCGAGAGGGATCGACAGACGGGACGGTCAAGGTCAAGAAGATCGTCGGAGCCCGGGGCACGGTCTCTTTCGAGGGAGTGAAGGGCGATGTGATACTCGCACGCTTCGTGTTCACCGGTCGTTACGTCGAGCCTTCTGACGATCCGACGACCCAGTTCACGACGCCCGCGATCGGCCCGGATCCCGAATCGTTCCTGGGCGCAGCCTTCTCCTTCCATGGGGTGGGCACAACCAAGGTCCAGAACGTGACGCTGGACATCGGGAACGCAGTCAGCCTGCGAAACGATGTGAACCAGGCGAGCGGCAACTTCTCGGCGATCATCGTCGGGCGCACGCCCATCGGCTCGATCGATCCCGAACAGGAGTTGGTGGCGACCATCAACTTCTTCAACAAGCTGACGACCAACGCGGAGGGCATACTAACCTACGTCCTGGGCGCCTCGGCCGGGAACATCACGACGTTCAGCGCGCCGAAAGCGCAGATCATCGGGATCTCCGAGGCCGATCGGGATTCGTTCCGCACGGAAGACCTGGAGTTGCAACTCAACCAGAGTGCGGCGGCCGGGGATGACGAACTGACTATCGCGTTCACGTAAGGACGCAGTTTCTTTGAAAGGGGATTGTGATGGATATCAAGCATCTGCTCAACGGAGACGAGTCGGGCACCTGGTATGATGTGCCGGGGGCCTCCAAAGTGAAGGTCAAGATTAAGACGCTGAAGCCCAAGCGTCGGCGCGAGATAACGAAGCAGCATACAACGCAAAGACGGTTCGCCGGCACACTCGGCGAGGAAGTCGATAACGATGCGGTCCAGGCGGCGATCATGCAGGAGGTGATTGTCGAATGGGAAGGCATCGAGATGGACGGCAAGCCTTTTGAATTCTCGCCCGAGAATATCAAGGTTCTGGACGACAACTGGCCGGAATTCGCGACTCTCTGGAATCGCGTGGTCTTCAACCAGACGGGCCTCGACCAGGAGATCAAGGAATCCGCCCTGGGAAACTGATTGAGTGGGCGAAGTTCAATTTCTCCGCTCACAACGAATTTCGGATCAGACAATGCCAGGCCTGCCAGATGGGCGATCCGGGGGTCAGGTGCTTGAAAGGCAAGGATGGCCTATGCCCGATCCGAGACAAGTCGCCCCAGCCATTTCCATCAAATGAGGAGGTCGTGCGGATATTCCGCTTCGCCGAGCGATCAGCCCAACAGGTCGTTGGGAAGAAGAAGACCTATATCTATCTGAGGATGGCGGACATCGAATCGCTGATGCGTATATTCGAGATCCCGCTGGAAGATCGGCAGGACATTCTGGAGCGACTTTCGTTCTTAGAAGAACTGGCCAACAAGAAGCGTAAGCAGCATCCGAGAGCATCGACAGGGAATAGGCGCTGATGGTTGAACCAATTAAATTTGCGTTAGTCGTGCTTGATAACGGCACGGCGGTCATTAAGCGATTCGGAAAGACCGTACAGCGCGTTGGCCGAAATAGCGAAAAGGCGGCCAGCCGGATGATCCGGGCGTTCACGGCCTTTCGCGGTAGCCTGACGGGTACGGTCGGCGCGGTCTTTAGCTTGAAAGGCGCGATCGCTGGCGCTGGCATCGGGTTCTTTGCCAAATCTATCCTTAATGCGGGCGGCGTGGTCGAGAGTGCAAGGCTCAGGCTGGTCGGGATGAAGGGCAGCATCGACGCGGCAGCAGAATCCATGAGATTCTTCGAAGAAGTCGCGGCGGCTGTGCCGTTTACCCTCGAAGCGGTGATTGACGCGGGCGTGACCCTGGAGGCATTTGGCGCCAAGTCAGAGGAGGCGCTGCGACCCGTATCCGATCTCGCGGCATTCATGGGCATCGAAATCCCTGAAGCAGCAAGAGCATTCGGACGGGCTTTTGCAGGAGGCGTCGGCGCTGCCGACGTACTGCGTGAGCGGGGCGTTCTCACATTGGTCAGGCTCCGAACAGGCATTGATGATCTGACAAAACTCAGCCTTCCTCAATTCCGGGAAGCCCTCTTGCAGGCCATGCGAGATCCGACGGGTCCGATCGCCGATGCGGCGAAACGCCTGGCCTCATCCTGGAAAGGCCAGATCTCGATCATGCAGGACGCGATTTTCCAACTCCAAAAAACGCTCGCAGAAGCAGGACTATTGGAATTTTCAAAAGAGGTGATCGGCGAGTTGACGCTTTCGATTAAAGGCGTGACGGAAGCCCTGAAGCTCACACAGAAAGAAGCAAGAGGCGTCAACGATGAATTCGCGGAACTTACAGGATTCGCCGAAATTGGGGTCATTATCTTTGAAGGCCTGAGAAGGACCATTGACTTTGTGGCCGTAGGCTTCGGCACAATGTTGATCGCAATCAGCCAAGTCTCAATAGCCATTCTAAAATTAGAAAATATCTTTGGGGACTTTAACGACAGGATAATATTTGAGGAAGCGATATTGGCCGAATTAATAGAAACCACCTCGCGGCACGGCGAAGCCCTCCAAGAGAGTTCAGACCGGCAACGGAATGCGATAGAGATAATAAAGAATCTTCGCATTCAGCGCGCGGGCGAACTCGCGGCATTGAAAGCGGAAAATGCGGCCTTGGGAGAAAATGCGAAGAAACAAGAGACCGCGAATGATGCGCTCAGTAAGAGACTGGCGTTCCTTAAAGAAGAGGTTGGTCTCAGCGCGAAAAGCCTACCATTCATCTTCAAGCAGATCGCTTCGGAGGAAAGTTTAGCAGAACTCAGATTGAAAGCAGGACGCCAATTAGAAGAGGACCTTGCAACAGCAAAAGACAGCTTTGATGGATTGGATAGGGCTCAACGAGAAGTCGCACTTTCTGCTCTCATCGCTCTGGATCCTAAAAAAATAAAAGAGTTTGCCCAGGCTTTCATCACAAGCGTGAATGAAGTCGAAGAGTCGAGCAGGAAGTTGGCGGCAACGATTGCTGCAAATGCCTCGACGACCACCTCAAGCCTTACCGCAGTATCTCAGGGATTCAGGACCAGAACTGTTGGAGACGTGGCCAACTTTGGAGAATCTCTTGAAAAGCGGCTGCAAACACTTCGGAATGCGGGGGCAACAGAAGAGCAACTTCAGAAAGTACAGGCCGAAGGAGGACTCTTCATCGCATCGACGGCTATCAGCCAACTGGGAAATATTATCACCCAAGGCGGAAGAAGGAATCTGGCACTGGCAAAAGCCTTTGCCGTGGGCGAGGCGATCGTCAATACGGCACTGGCCATCACCAAAGTTCTGCCCAACCTGCCACTGGCCGGGCTGATCGGGGCCATCGGGGCCGCCCAGATCGCGACAATCTTGGCGGCCAAGCCTGGCGGGGGGGCGCCAAGTGCTGGCGGGGGTGGCCTCGGCGGAGGAGCCTTCGGTGGGGGCGCGCCGGCCGCGCCGATCGAGGCAGCGCCCGCAGCGGCCGTCCCCTCGGTCAACATCACGGTCCAGGGCTTCATCGGCGATGAGGCCCAGCTTCAGTCCGAACTGGGCAGGCTGGTCCGGGAGGCCGTGGGCGATGACGTGGACTTCGGATTGGAGACCAGATAATGGGACTCCCCCTCTTCGGCGCTGACAGCCTGCTGGACAGCGATACGCTGACCTCCTCGCCGGTAGCGGCCACCGCATTCCCCCTGGCCAACCTGAACGACGATCGTGTCTTCACGGCCTTCAAACCGTCAGCAACGGGCACCCTGGACATAAAGACCGATGCGGGGGTCGGAAATACGTCGGATGTCGATTATTTTGGGATGGTCGGCCACGATCTGTTCACCGAGGGCGCGACCATCACGTTCGCAAGGTCAAGCGACGACATAAGTTATACTACAATCTTTACAAGCACGCCGGGCGATGATAAGATCATTCTCAGGGGCTTCGACCAGGAGACCTTCAGATTCTTCCGGCTGAGGATCACCGGGGCGGTTGCGGCCGTATCGATCGGGCAACTCCAGTGGGGGACGAAGGTCGAGGTTCCGTTCGGCATTGAGGTCGGGTTCGACCCGCTGGCCGAGGTCGTCCGGATGCGCCAAACGAGGTCACAGGAGGGGAATATCCTGGGCTCGGTCGCGACGTTCGCCGAGCGCCGGGCATCGATCGCCCTGCGGCTGATGCCCAACTCGTTTGTCAACGGGACGACCGTTGGGGACTTCCTGGAGTTCTGGGACAATCATGCGAGCATCGGCAAGCCGTTTTTCTGGCAATGGAATGCGGAGGAGCCGCCGGTGAACTTCGAAAAGGACGCTTTTTTTGCCGTGATCGTAAACGATGTGGCGATCAGCAGGCCGATCGTCACGCCCCTGGATTCGGGCGAGCGCGACATTTCATTCGATATCGAGGGACTGAAGGAGTAACCGATGGCCGACAATACCGAACTAAATAGTGGATCTGGCGGGGACGTCATCGCGTCCGATGAAATCGCGGGAGTCAAATTCCCTCGCAGCAAGATGACGATCGGCAATGATGGGGTGAACGACGGAGACATCAGCGCGACGAACCCCATGCCGGTCACGCAGAGGACCATAAGCCATGCGGCACCGACCTTCGCTACCGTTGGCGCGACCACCGGCACCGTCCTGGCCGCCAATGCCAACCGCAAGGGAGCGATATTCGTCAACGACAGTACGGCTATCATTTATCTCGGCATTGGAGCGGTAGCCGTCCTCGGCTCGGGCATCCGGCTGAACGCCAATGGAGGCTCCTACGAGATCAGCGCGGTCAACATGACGACCCAGGCGATCAATGGGATTGCCGGCTCGGCCGGGAACAACATCACCGTTCATGAGGCAACCTAACTATGCCAGTAGCTAACCCTCCGGCCATAACAGACACTCAGGTTATTGAGTGGACTCTCACTGGAAACGTTTCTGCCGGCACGGCGCAAGATGGGTTGCGCCCCATGCACGCGCCGGGAATAATCCTGGAGATTATCATTACCGCCGGACAGAAGGGGAATACAGGCACCGCGCTGTTCGATGTCCATAAGCATGTGCCGGCCAAGCCGGTCACGACCCAGAGGGACAATACTGCGGGCGTCACCGTCTATACGACGCAGCCCAACAGGCCGGACATTGTAGGAGATAACGGGACGAGCACACAAAATGCGGTTAAGGAAGCCGTCGCCCCAGACGTAACGACCTTTCTTGCCGGTGATTTCTTCACAGCGGACGTAGATGCGGCGAACGCGACGATGCAGGATGTTACGGTCAGTATGCGAGTCCAGTACAATTAAAAGATTGGGTGGGTTATGAGCACTGAGTTTGGAGACCGGGCGATCAACGGACGTCTATGCTTGGCCGAAGAGTCGGTGACGATCGCCACGGGCGCGATCACCATAACACAAAGCCGGATCAAGATGGACACTGAGGCCGCAGGGGCGTCCGACGATCTTGATACGATCAACGGCGCCATGAACGGAGCGATCATATTTATATATACGACGGACGATGCGCGCGACGTGGTGGTCAAGCACGATACGGGGAATATAAAGCTCAATGGCGGCGCGGACATTACGCTGGACACCACCGATAAAGTTCTAATGCTGGTCTCGAAAGACGGAACGAATTGGACTGATTCTCAGTAGGGTAGTTCATGAACGGCTCGACCCTTATAATGCTATTGACCGATATCGGCGGATCCACGCCGGTGAACCCGGTGCTGCGTGCCGAGCGAGCGTTCGCCCGGAATCCGACGATCGTGATCACCCTGACCGTCAAGGGCGATCTGGCGGGCAGCCAGGTCTTTAAGTTCAGCCCCAAGCTGGGCTCGCCATTGAACCTCCAGTTCGGTGAGGACATCCGACCGTATCTGCTGGGCGATCCTCGCGGCCGGCCGACCCGGATCAAGCCGGATAAGGCGCTGACCGAGCGATCGAGAATGACCTTCAATTTCGCAGACGATCCGAATGCCCCGGATTTCGATTCGACAGTCTTCTCCATCTTCTCGGGCTCCACGTTCTGGCGCCGGATGGTCTTGACCCAGCCCGATCTGGTGGGCATGTCCATCGAGGCCAAGCGCGGGTACGTGGCGCCAAACCTGAATAACCTGGATGATTTCCTGACGATCTTCAAGGGCCGGGTCGAGGACTTCAATTTCGAGCGCAACGGCAATTTCACGCTGATCGCGAAAGACGACCTGGCTCTGGTAGACAGGCAGATCCCCCGGCAGATCAGCGATGCGAATCAACTCGATGGGGCGATCACGGCCTCCACGGATGCCATTACGGTGAACAAGGGAACCGAGTTTTTCCTGCCCTCGGCCTTGCCGTCCAAGGATTTATTCCCGGTCGTCCTCCGCCTGGATCCCGATGGGGCGGGCAACGGGCCAGAGGATGTGATCCTAAACTCGATCAGCGGGAACGTCCTGACCGTCCAGGAGAATTTCCTAAACAAATCAGAGGCGTTTGATAACGCGGCCTGGTCTAAGACCGGGGCGACCGTCGTGGCCGACCAGGGAAGAGGCCCGTTCGGAGGAGACCAGCGGGCGGATACGGTGACCTTGCCGTCCTTGGGAAATCTGATCGAACAGGATAGTACGGAACTCGCGTCGGGCGTGACCTTCGTCTTCTCCGTATGGATTAGGCGTGCGGGTGTCCAGGCCTCGGATGTCTCGATGAAGATCGACCTGATCCTCGACGATTCGACGGAATTGAAGGAATTCGAGTTGACGGCCACCAAGGACTGGCAGAGGTTTGAGGTCTCGACGTCCTTCACCGGCGGGGCCGGACAGACGGCCGTGGCTAGGGTGCAGAGTGACGATCTGAGTTCGGTGGTCATCGACCTCTATGGCGCACAGCTTGAAAAAGCGGCGACTCGGGGATTCTACGTGGCGACCGATGGGAATCAGGGCGTGGATGCCGGGCGCGGGGCCTTCGGGACGACGGCCGCCACGCACATCGATAATACGAAACTCGCAGAGGTCTTGCCCTATCGCCTGCACCTGGACCCCGAGAGCGGAGTCCACCCGGTATTCATCTTGCGCGATCTGGTGAACCGAGGGGAATTGCCGGTCGCATCGGTCGATCAGACGACGTTCGATCGCGAGTTCAATTTCATTGAGTCCACCCAGGCCAAGCGCGCGGGCGCGACGATCATCGCCAAGCCGCGCAATCTCTTGAAGCATGTCAAGGAGGTCCGCGAGCAGTTCATGCTCGACCTGTGGGCATCCGAAGATGGGTTTGTCCGAACGAGGCTGTCATTCCGTCAGAATATCCCGGGCACACTGGCCAAGCAGATCACGGATGAGGCGAACATTTTACACCGGACATCCTCATACAAGGGGAACAAAGAGAGCCGGATGACCGAGATCTTTGCCTATTACAATGTGGTGGCCGGGGAAACCAACCCGAAAGAGCCCGAGGACTTCCTGAACGTAGAGATCATCGCCGACCTGGGGGTCAGCGGGCTCTCGGGCGTCAAGGCTAAGACCATTTTGTCTAAATGGATATTTCGATCGGCAGAAGCGGTCGCCCTGGTCGGTCGCCTGGTCAGTCGGTTCAGGCGCGGCGCGCGGATCGCCGCCTGGGAATTCGACATCAAGGACACTTCCGAATTCGACGTCGGGGACGTCGCTGAACTCAATTCGGATGATGTGCCGGTGAAAAGTGGGAGCGCGGCGGTCAAAGGCCGCACCAACTGGCAGATCGTCCAGAAGAATCATATGCGGTCACAGGGCAAGTTCTCGATCGAGGGCCTGGAATTCTCTGGCCTCCGTTATGCGATCATCAGCCCGAACGATGACCTGGAGACCCCGGCCGATCCGTTCCCGGACTATCCGGCGGCCTCGGCGGCCGAACGACAGTATGGGTTCATCGGCGATGCGAACAATCTGGTGAACGCCGGATCAGAAGACGGATACTACATATTATGACCGGCCTGAAAACAATTCAGAAATTCGGCCTGACCGATCGGATCCCTCGCCAGAGGGTGACGAAGGTCAACTCTTCCGGCATTGGGCGTCCGGCCGGCGTGGTGCCAATGAAAGTCGAGCGCCAGCTTCTACGCGACGACATGATGACCGTCTGCCCGCTGTCAGGCATGGAGCAGAGCGCGAGCATCTGTAGATCCTGTTCGTATTTCTCAGGGATGATTGAACTTGAAGTGCATGGGAAGATCGAGATCGAACGAAAATGGCGAATCCTTTGTGCGTATCCCAAGCCGAGAAAAATCTCGATCTCGACCTCAAAGCCACAAGGTAAATATCGGGCAAGGCTCGAAGAGGCGCTGGAACATCGTGCGGGATCGCAAATGGAATTGGAGAGAAAACTTTTCCTTGATAATGGGATGGCCATCAATTGCCCGCTCAGTCGGGCAAAGACCGGCATCTGGCGCGTGGAGAACCCTCCATGCTTGGCCTGCGATCATTATCAGGGAATCGAAGAGACTGACAATGGGCTGCGCGTTCTCTGCGATCACTATTCGACGAGACAGATACGGCCCGCGATCTCAGGAGCATCTTTACTCTAGGAATTAATTATGGTAGCCCCCTCGAAACCATTTACGGTCATCCCCGATGGAGACATCGATCCGGATTCTCCCCTGACCACAGGATTGATGACCAGCCTGCGGGACAACGATATCCATAACGAAGAGTGGATAGGCGATGCGTTCGTCGCGGCCAAGGATCACGATCACGATGGCATCAACTCCGCGACCGTCGTCGGAACGCTTGCCTTGGTCGAAGAGAAAACGGTATCCGGCGCCTCTGTATCGAGCCTGACCTTCTCCGGGCTGGACGGTGACGCTGACGACATGTATATGATCGTCGGGCGCATAGAGGGCGATGGGGCAACCGGGGGTCCGGCAAGTGATCGAGACATCGTACTGAACCCAAATGGGATAATCACCGCCCAGACGACCCAGAATCTGTCCGGCGCCTTCCCCGGACTGGCCACTCGAATTACCATCGCAAATTGGACTGGAACGGGCGGACGCCTGGCTCAGTTCACCATGTGGTTCTATGCATCAAAACTTGTTGGCGGGGCCGCGAGAAACCGGCATGGATCGACTCAGCTAAATCTCTATAGCGCGGCTGCCGAAGACGTTGAGTTGCTGGGCCATCGCTGGGCCGAGAGCGCGACCAACATAACGTCATTGGTATTCCAGATAATAAAGGCTGGCGGCGCGGCCGTGGCGGAGATCGCGGCCGGAACGAGTGTCGCGCTCTATAAACTGAGGGGCTAACATGGCAGCATTAGATTTTCATCTGGATGATCGCGGGGCATTCGACAGGACGTTCGTGATCTCCGAGGACGCGCGGTTGCCCGCGCTCGAAGTCCAGTTGTTCGATAATAATGTGGAGGTCGATCTGACGGGCGCGACCGTCACGTTCTCGATGGTGAACGCGGATGATGGCGTGATCAAAGTAAATGCAGCGGCCGGAGTGTTGTCCGATGCCACGGCCGGTAAAGTTAAATACGAGTGGGCGGCGATCGACGTGGATGCGCCAGCCCGCTATCACGGGCAGTTCAAGGTGACGATCAGCGCCAAGGACTTCCTCATACCAAACAATGACGATCAGACGCTGGTAATCATCGTCGGATCGAAGGTCAGTTAGGAGACTCTATGCAGGAAACAATTGAAGTCGTAGAGGTCGCCGCAGAATCTGGAGATCTGTGGGAGAAAGCTGGGGAGGCCGTCATCGCGCATGGCCCTTGGGCCGCCGCTTTTTTGATCGTATTCATGGCTCTGCTCGGTATCGTCATCTGGACCCTCAAGGCATCGGTCAGGGAAGTCCGGGACGCACGGGCTGGCGAACGCGCGTCGAACGAACGGGCTATGCAATTGTCGGAAAAAACGGTTGAGGTCAACACCGAGTTGAGGGGCCGTCTTGATCGTGTGATCGAGATGCAGAATAGAATTCTCGATCAAATGGAAGGAGGTTCAGCCGCATGATACGTCGAATCATCAGGAAGTTGGCGGGCGTTCCCAAGAACGGACAGGACGACCTGAAGGCCCATGCCTCGATGAACGCCCAGCAAAAAGTTTTCGATCAGGCCGAGGAGCTTAAGGCGACCGAGCCTGAGTTCCGTCGGAAAATAAAACGTATCGGCACGCGCGTGTCGGACATCATGGTCAAGAGAAAGGAGAAGGACAATGGACAAGCTGAAGAAATTGCCCCTGCTTAGACAGCTTGGGTGGCTGCTCAACAGCAGGAAGGCCGTCGTCGCGATCATCGGCATCCTGTCGATCGTCGGAGTCCGCTATCTGGGGCTGGAGGAAGCGGTGGCCAAGGACATGTCGGAGAAAATCCTGATCGTCGTCGGTATCCTGATCAGCGCGATCGCCTACGAGGACGGAAAGAAAGGGGGCTCGGATGAGGACTCTGCTGGCAGCTAGTGCGGCGCTCCTGATCTTCTGCTCGGCCTGCAAGACAGTGCCGCTGCTCACGGTGAAGAAATACCATGGGTCGGTCGGCAAGGGCTACGTCACGTATCTGGATGCCGACGATTCGCTTGACGCGAACAGCAAGCGGATCCGCCGACAGGCCTATGAATCGATGGACCGCCTCATCAAAGAGATGGAGAAATAGCCATGGAAGACTGGGAAAATCTGCTGGAAGAGACGCTGGCGAACCTGCGCGATACGGCCGACAACTTTTGGGACGACCTCCAGGAGGACCAAAAGGCGATCGTCACCCAGGCGGCCGAGGATTTTACGCGCGCCCAGTGGAATATCCTCCGGGGCAAGGACGTGGAGACGAACAAGACTAATATCGAGTTCATTCAGTCCGCGTTGGCCACCGAAGCCTATCTGGCGTCCGTTAAGGCGTCCGAGAAGCTGCGGGAGGCTTTCAAGTCGGCGCTCGGCCGGCTGGTCGGCGTCGGGCTGACCATTCTCGCGCCATAGATTCTGCGGTCACCGGTCTGAGTGCCCGGGATTCCACATTCCCCGGAAACTCAACCCCCCCTTTCGCCGGTGGCCGCAGTTTTTTTATTTTTGGCGGTTGACGAATCGAGGTCGCCCGCTACACTCGGTACATGCGCGGCCGTCACCCACCTGCATATCCCATCCCCCATTGTCCCCGCCAGAGTGCTAGGCCGCCCTGCGTCTTGACGGCCGTGCGGGCAGGACCACGCCTGGCGGGGGCTTTTCTTATACCACAGAGGAATTCCTGAAGGGGGTGTCCGATGACGGAAATTGAGAAACAGGTGATGCTTGTAGTCCAGGACATAGGAGATCCCTTGCTCAGTCATATTGTTGGCCGCATGAATGATTGCGACAAAGAATCTGTCAAGGAAACCGTCCGGAATCTTGTGCAACGCGGCTGGCTGCGAATGAAAGAGGACGATATAGATCACGACTGGGCTTACCGGCGAACAACTTCAGGTCGCGAGGCGATGGAGCAAACGATTGGGACCACTTAATCTACAAAGGAGCGTCCGATGAATGAGATCGAAAAAACACAGGCCGTCGAGAGCCAGATGATGAGCGTCACGGAGGTCGTGGATCAGGTCAACCGCATCCAGGAGGTCATGCGCCAGGTAATGAAGAAGGACATCCATTACGGGGTGATCCCGGGGACTAAAAAGCCAACGCTCTACAAACCAGGATCGGAAAAGATTCTGGTGACTTTCCGTTTGGGAGTCGGAGATCCGCAGATCGATGATTTGTCGTCTGACGATCATATTCGATATCGGGTTGTCATCCCGATCGTCCACATACCGACAGGCATGGTCATGGGCCACGGCATAGGCGAATGCTCGTCCGAAGAGGAGAAATACCAGTGGCGGAAACCCGTGTGCGGCGAAGAATTCGACGATACGGATATCGACCGCCGTCGAGAGGTCTGGAAAAAGATCTGGAATAAACAGAAACGGGTCTCCGAGGCGAAGAAGATCAAACAGGTGCGGACGAATCCGCCGGACCAGGCGAACACGATTCTGAAGATGGCGAAGAAGCGGTGTCTTGGGTCAACGACTCCTGTATTGGCGAAGACGCACAGCGGTATCGTCTCCTGTAATCTGAGCCAGCTTTACAGCATGATGAAAGTTACGAGTCGTCCAATACATCTGCCGGCTCCTGGCGGAAGATGGGTTGCCATTTCCGCGATGACTCGGGAGAAGCACAAGATCTGCAAGCAGATCACGCTTGCAGATGGGCAAACGATCTATGCCAGCATCGATCATCGATTCCCAACAAAAAACGGGCTGACGGAAGCAGCCGATCTTCAAGTTGGCGACGTTCTCAAATCTGCCCGTCCGTCAATGCCATATTCTGGGCCAACGATGGACGGACTAGGATGGCTTATCGGGTTCTTCATTGCCGAGGGACACATAAGCAGACCAAACACTGTCAAATTCACGATACACGCCAACGAGACTCACTTCGCCAATAAAATCCTGGATCTTGCAGCAAAGCTCGGATGCACAGGGTCCAAGAAAAACCGAAAGGGGACGAAAGCCGCCGATGTGATCGTTTGCGGGGCCGCATTCGAAGGGCTGATGAAGCAATTCGTCTCTGGCGATACATGTTACGACAAGCATCTTAAGAAGTCGGCATGGCGTCAAGGTGCGGGCTTTCTCGAAGGAGTGCTGCAAGGCTGGATAGATGGCGACGGGCATTTGTTGCTGAGAAAAGGGCGGCGCCAAAATCGCATCCTCTTTGGATTTACCGGGAAAAACGCGAGATGGGCAGCCGATCTTCGCGCTCTTGCGGCAACACTTGGATGGCGGATACGCATTACTCGCGGCACTTCGACCTGTGGAGGCAAGACGTTTAAGACATTCGAAGGCTGGCTTTGCGCGGACTCCCCAGCCTATAATGGCAAGGAGATGACTGAACTCGTTGCTATTAAGAATCGAAAGTCAATGGTTCTCTATGACCTTCAAGTGGAGTCGGCAAGCCATCTGTTTCTGCTTGCAACTGGCATCGTATCCCACAATTCCCAGATCGATGGTACGCTTACGGTCACGGCCGCTTCCGACATCTTCGATCAGGATCTGGAAGATCTGCCACCAGAACAGAGAGGAGATGATCGCCAGGCACCGGCGCCGCCCCAGCGCCAGTCTCAGCAGGCCCCTCCGACTCAACCGCCTGTCCAGGACGCTCCTCCACAGGACCCGCCTCCCCAGGGAGAGCAGGGGCCACCGGAAGGCCAGGAGGTCATCAGCGAACCCCAGCGCAGGCGCCTGTACGCCATCTGGAAGGCCTCGGGATGGCAGGAGCATCAGGTCAAGGATATTGTGGCCGAAAAATGGGGCTACACTTCGAGCAAGGATATCTTTCGTGGCGCAGACTACGATGCGATCTGCAAATATTTCGAGGACAACAAGCAGAAGATCGAAGACCCGCCCGAAGATGACGCGGTGCCTTTCTGATGGACGCGACCGACCTTCTTGAACAGATGGCGAACGCCTGCGAGGCCTGGGACTCGAAGAACTTGAAGTTCGAGGCCGATGGTCACAAGTATATATTTGATGGCCGGCCGACGACGAGCGTCACCCAGGCGCTCAGGGAGTCCGGGCTAACCGATTCGTTCATGCCCAGCGATCAGTATTACGCGGACTTCGGGACGGCCGTCCACCAGGCGGTCCACTATTACAATGAGGGCGACCTGGACATGGACGCCTTGGATCCCGAACTCTTGCCTTGCGTCCAGGGATGGATCGACTGGAAGGCCCACGCGAAGTTCGAACCCGTCGTCTCCGAGTTGATCGTCTGCGATCCGATATTTTGCTATGCGGGCACGCTGGACATGATTGGCTTCATGTCCGGCCATCGCCGACCCGTGCTGATCGACCTCAAGACCGGACAGGTGCCGAAGACAGCGGGCCTCCAGATGGCGGGCTACGCACACTGCCTGCCCTTCAAGGTCGATCGCCTGGCCGTCCAGCTACCACGGGACGGCGGATTCAAGACCCACACATTCAATGATAAAGAGGACGAGAAAGTATTTCTGGCCGCCCTGGCGGTCGCTAACTGGAAAAGGAGAGTCGCATGACCACAGCCATTCCCGAGACCACGGAAATCGTTCAGAAGACGGACAGCGCGATCGAGGAGGCCGAGGGGTTCAAGATCGAGAGCCCCGACGTATACGAAGCAGCGGGTATGTTTCTCAAGGGCCTGAAGGCGATCCAGAAGGAAGTCAATGACACTTTAGATCCGGTAATCAAGAGCACGAACACCGCACATAAAGAGGCGCTGTCCGCAAAAAAAAAGCATACCGAACCGCTGAAGAAGGCCGAGCAGATAGTCAAGGGGAAGATGGCGACCTACGCGACCGAGCAAGAGCGGGTCCGCAGGGACGAAGAGCGGAAACTCCAGGTGGAGGCTCGCAAGCGGGAAGAGGAACGCCTGTTAAAAGAGGCCGAGCAGGCAGAGGCCGAGGGCGACACCGATGCCGTCGAAGAACTGCTGGAAGAACCGGTGGTCGCCCCCCCCGTCGTCCTCGCCTCGACGACACCCAAGGTCGCGGGTATCAGCTACACTACGGTCTGGAAGTTCAGGATCAAAAACCCGGCCGGGATTCCCGACAAGTACAAGCTGATCGACGAGGTTAAGATCGGGAAGATCGTCAAGGCGATGAAGGACCAGACGGATATCCCGGGAGTCGAGGTCTATTCGGAGCAGAGTGTCAGGGCGAGGGGGTAGGATGGGAACAAAGACATGCAAGACGTGCGGCGAAGAGAAGTCGCTGGACGATTTCTATGGGCGGCTGAACAACTGCAAGGAATGCCATAGGACATACATGCGAAAGCGCCGGGCGGTGAATCCAGAGCAGGCCCGCGAGTACGACCGAAGGAAAGCGCCGCAGTGGCGGGAAAGGAAGCGCGAGTATCAGCGCCAGCATCCTGATCAGGTGCGCGGAGTCCAGAGACGCTGGGCCGCGAAGAATCGACACAAGACGCGGGCCTATTGGCAATTCCATAAGGCTCTGAAGGACGGCCGAATCGAAAAGCAACCATGCGAAGTCTGCGGGGAGGCCGACGTTCACGGGCATCATGACGATTACGATAAGCCATTGGAGGTGCGCTGGCTCTGCCCCGTTCACCATGGAGAGACGCGCAGGGAGCCGGTCAACGGCTAAGTTTGGATCTTATGTTGCGTTGGAGGTGAGTATGGATAACGACGATTTGCCGCGCACGCCTGAAGGCTATGTGTCTCTGTCAGCAACTGGGGTCTTCCTGAAGGACGACGAGTTGATCGTCCTCGGCAATCCGCCAGAGGACGACGAAGAAGCGGAATTTCATAACTGCGATTACATGGGCTGTGCCGTCGAGCACGTATTGTGTCGCGCCATCGTTGCCGTCGGCCGAACGGACGGCAAGAGGACCAGGATTGAAACCCTCCAGGCTCGCGTGGAGGAACTGGAGAGCGCAAAGCTCACCATCACCATGGATGCAGGCCATGAATGGACTACGAGCCAGCAGGCCCTTGCTGCGGACATCCGGGCATACGGCGAACAGTGCGCAGCCCAGGTACGGGAAGTTCTACAGGCAGCCTTGGACACTGCGGTCAAGTGTGGGGACGCCCAGCGGGACCGCATCGCGGAACTGGAGAAGCAACTCGGCCTGCACCCAAGCATCGAAACGGACTCGGCGGATCAGTGCTTTGATCGAAAGCTCAGTGGAGACCCAACGCACTTGACCGATGAAGAAAAGGCGGCGGGTCTTGATGGTAAATAGGTATGTTGCGTTGGGAGGATGCTATGTGCGAAGATTTACAAGCGGCTGAAGCGGAGCGCCACCGGATGGACGACAGCGCGAAGGCCCCGCCTGACGGTCCTGGCTCCTATCCCTTCAAGGTGGGGCTACTTGAAGGCCGCATCGCGGAACTGGAGTCCGAATTGGCGGCCGATACAAAGTCTGAGGCCGACTGGGCAAGAGGGACGGCTAAGCTCCTGGCTCGCGTGGCGGAACTGGAGAAGGCCGGATTTCAATTAGGTGAAATGTTGGACTATCGAGTAAAGCGCATTATGGAACTGGAGGTCGAATTAAACCGCTGCCTTGGGTCGCTGGGCGTCCTGCTGGCGACCGAGGGCCATGTAGCAAATTGGGACGGGGTGAGGGGTATCATAGAGCAGGCGGCTAGGGTGGCCAAATGAACGGCAAAAAGAAATACCGCAACACCCCCACCTTCTACAACGGCCTGCGATTCGACTCGAAGGCCGAGGCCACGCGCGCACAAGAACTGGACTTTCAGCAGCACGCCGGCGCCATCGTCTTCTGGCTCCCCCAAATAACATTCCGGTTGGGCTGCGCGGAAAACAAATACCGCGTGGACTTCCTGGTCGTCACCAAGGAGGGGGTGCGCGCGGAGGATGTGAAGGGCATGGAGACCGCGAAATTCAAGCGAGATAAAAAGCTCTGGAAGGCCTATGGACCGTGCGATCTGTGGATCATCAGCCGGAAGAAGGGCAAGCAGAATATTGAGGTCGTAAAGCCCGTCGATCCCCCACAGGCATAATCGAAAAATAGGTTGGACTTCGCGTCCGGCAGGCCTATAATGTGATCAGTGAATCACCAGGGACATCCGAAAACGATTACGAAATAGGCCGCGCAAGCGGCTAGGGCTCGTCTCTCACGCCTTCCCTGGTGATAGGGGGCGAGCCCGCCTTTTGATCGGCGGCGAGCCGTGATCGCAAGTCATGGTTGGGAGAACGAAGGGATTAACCGCCCGAAGGCTGCCCGCCTGGCAGTTAAGGCATCGGGCTGGCCCTGGTACGGAAGCCGGAAGAGGATGGAACCGGCCGCCGCCGGTCTTTTTTAGGAGATAGCCATGCTCCCAATGCTGGACGATTATGATTGGCGTGAAGCGTTCGGATACGCCGGAGACCCCGAAGCCTGCCCCCAGTCTGCACCACAAATAGATCCAACTCCAACTAAACCCTGTACGCCTACCGGAGAATTTGGACGGGAAGACGTGACCGAGATCATCGCCCATTCATTGGGGGAAAATGATGAAGAGGCCTGGCTAATGGCTGGTCGCCTTAAAGACGGCCGCTACTTCTTCCTCTCGGCAGGATGCGATTATACAGGCTGGGACTGACACGCTTCTGGACACGTGCTGGTCAGCACGGAACTTCAAGACCTGGTAAGCATGGGGATTACTCCAGAAGAACGGATACGGCTCGGCATAGTTGAAAAAATAACATGATTTCCCTTGCGCCCATTATGGGACCATGCTAAAGTGGCTCTTGGACAGTTTAGCTGGAGATTCTTCTTATTCATTTTATGGCTCCGGGGTGCCCGGCACTTCCCGCTCCGGCTGGACTGTCCACCGGCCCCCGGTAGCCTTTTCTAGGATCGCCATGGCACGCCGTCGCGGAGGCCGCAGGCCCGGAGCGCATTTTGAATGCGACTTCCTGAACGACCCGAGGGTCATCGATATGACCCCGGCCGACTGGACCGTTTACTCCAAACTTTGGATCCTAGCGGTGGACGAACGTACGGAAGTCATTGACAGATTGCGCTGGTCTGACAGGCAGTTGGCAAGAAAATTCGCAATTGACCGTCGGGCGCTTGCGAAATCCCTCCGAAAGTGTTCCACTACACTGGGCCTAATCGGTGCCACCGAAGAATCCATAATCGTCTATGGGGTCAAGGACATGCACGATAAGATGGAGTGGAATAACTGGGACAAATCCGTGCCAGTCACTTCGCCACCACCCGAACCGGTATCCGAACCGGTATCGGTATCCACACCCACACCGGCAGAAAAATGGTGTGTGTGTCCTGATGAAATTACAAACGAAGACTGGCGAAAGACCGTCGCACCCGTTGTGCAGCAACTCATACCGCCTACCCGACACAGCCAGGAGCATCTGCTGCTCTGGTGCAAGGCGACCATGCGGGCGACTTCGGCTGAGAGGGCGCGGGCGGCTGTACGGGCCTTTGTCGCCAACCGCGACCCCGACGCCAAGGGGCCGCCGAAGGTGCCAGAATTCAAGAAATGGGTGCAATGGGACCAATATTAGGCAGTCGCCGTGTAGATCGCTCTGTTCCCGGGCCGCTAGAGGGGCGCCACGCGATTTTATTACCGATTCCGTCCTGGGTTGCCACCATTCAGCCACGGGCTCCTATGGCCCGGCAATGGGGCGATCAGGAATATACTAAGGGGGTATAAATATGACGCTCAGGGTTCGGATCAAGAAGGGTTGGAGTGATTTCGGCAGGATCGGCAAGCAGATAGGCCCGAGGGTCACCGCTCACGACCAGGGCTGGACGCCCGTTATCTGGGACGACGATGAAGATCCAGATTGGCATAAAACAGCCGGGCTTGAAATGGAAGTCACGAAGGAGATCCCGACCAAAGTCTGGGTTGAGGCCAAGGATTTCGGGGATGATTTCTCATGAAAGAACGACCCCTCCCCCTCCACGCATGGGAAGTCTACGCCATCCTGGACTGGCGCAAGACTCAGTTGAGGCGGCCGATCAAGCCGCAGCCAGATCGCGTTAGTGAGCGCGTTACATTTGCCTGCGGGACAGAATCAGACTGGCCCTTTGAATACGACAAGCCTGGCGCGATTGTCTGCGAGTCAGCGAGATGCCCGCTCGGAATTCCCGGAGACCGCCTATGGAGCCAGGAGACCTGGAGCTTTATAGGCGAACACCAACATCATGATCAACAAGCAATACATTTTAAGGGGCAGCGTAACGATTGGCCCCCAGAAAGAAAATGGAAGTCATCTACTCAAATGCCGCGCTGGGCCAGCCGTATCACCCTGGAGATCACAAACGTTCGCGTCGAGCGAGTCCAGGATATCAGCGAAGACGATGCTGTTGCCGAGGGCTCGGAAACGATAGAAGAAGATGGCGAATGGTATTTAGAAAAATACTTTTTCTTTAAGCTCTGGGATAAGAGATATGCAAAGCGAGGATTTGGATCGGACCTTAATCCTTGGGCCTGGGTAATCGATTTCAAGACACTCTGAAAGGGCCGTCATGACCGTCTACACCTGTGAAGAACGCCTCGATCTTTCTGCCCGCCAGGCCAAGGCCTTGAAGGGGTCGATCAAGAAGTGGGAGAAGATCGTAAACGGAACAGGGTGGGATGAAGGGACTACTAATTGCCCGCTATGTAGATTATATCATATAAAATACGTGCGCACAATAGGCTGTACAGGCTGCCCGATTAAAACGGTGACAGGAGAAAAATATTGCAATAATACTCCATTGGATCTGTATCGTCCCCGAGACCCAAAATCTGGCATCCGAATGCTCGACTTCCTCAAGTCCATCCTCGAAAAAGCGTATGTGAGAAAGGGGAAGAAATGAGGGATTCTCTTGGAGTGGGCATGATGATCGGTACAGCGATTGTCTGCGTCACCTTTCTTGTTGCCGACTGCAATTTTAATCCTCCCAGACTTCATGATAGAGAGAACAAGATCGTCCGATGGAATGATCATCTTTACCAGATGGTCCCCGTCGAGAAGAAAATCGAGTACGTGAAACCGGAGGAAGAGAAATGATACTTTCGTTAGCGAAGGGGCCTATCGAAATAATTTTCGAGTTGGCTGAGATCCATCAACTTATCAAGGAAACCAAATTAGTTAAAGCACATCGGCTCTTAACTGACTGGATGGAAGAAAATGGGGTAAAAGATCCAGCAGAAAAGGCTTTTTCGGTCATAGAAAAGATGGTGACGAAACCGGAGGAAAAATAATGATAACCATTCGTAAAGCTGCTGAGACATTCCACCTCATCTCCGAGGCCGACGAGAAAATATATGTGGACGTCGTTTTGACCCATGGGACCAAAGATAGAGGAATGGTTTCGTGGGAAATCTTGCCCAAAAACGGTACCCGCTTCCTATTCAAGGACGGTGATATGGCAACATGGTACCAGGTCTCAGATTTGATCGAAAAGGCGATTCGGCTTATCGACGACAAGAAGGCCGAGATCTCAGCAGAAAGGAATAAGAATGCCTGACGACCCACCGAGAAAAACCATCAAGGACATCGAGATCCGACGCTCCGCCGAGTTCAGCAAGTGCCGGACCTGGCGATACACGCTGGTCCGCGAGTGGGATGACGATCTCCCCCGCCTGTTGTTCATCCTGCTCAACCCATCGACGGCCGACGAGGAGAAGGACGACCCGACCAACCGCCGGGGCATCCAGTATGCGATCGATTGGGGGTACGGTGCCTGTACCTTCTGCAACCTCTTCGCCTTCCGGACGCCCTACCCGAAAGAAATGAAGGCCGCGCCGGATCCCGTGGGGCCGGCGAACGACGCTACAATAAAATGGCATTACGAGAATGCTGATCTGGTTGTCGCGGCCTGGGGCGCGGACGGATCCCACCGTGGCCGTGACCGGCAGGTCTACGGATTGCTCCCCGACCTCCAATGCCTGGGCATGACCAAGGCCGGGCATCCCAAGCATATCCTTTATCTGAAAAGCGACGAGAAGCCCCGGCCGTGGATCCCGGCGAAATTCAGTGCTCCCAAAAAACCGGTCCAAGACGACGTGATCAAAAACACGAAGCTCATGAACTGCACCCGGGGTAAGAACTGGCATGTCGTTTTCCAGGTGCGGGACAAGAAGAATGAGGATAAGATCCTCTCGGAACTGAAGTTCGAATTGCGAGGAGTATGGGAGCAAGACCTGCCATTTTCGATAAAGAATTACCTCCGCCGGGAGAAGATCAAGGGTTGGATTATGCCGCCGTCCTGGTGTTACGAAAAAGAGCGCCTGGTCTTCCGGACGGTCACGAAAGTGGCGTATGCCGTAATTACCGAGTCTTTGTATCAGGAGCCGCAATGAGTAAACCGTCGCCATATTTTCAGTCAGGGCATGGTTCAATCTATTGCGGAGATGCGATTGACTGTCTTCAAGGGATGCCAGGCGAAAGCATGAATTGTTGCGTTACGTCCCCGCCGTACTGGGGGCTGCGGGATTACAACTGCGAGGGGCAGATGGGGCTGGAGGCCACCCCCCAGGAGTACGTCGAGAATATGACCGCCGTATTCCGCGAGGTCCGGCGGGTGCTCAGAGATGACGGCACGCTGTGGCTGATTATAGGAGACAGTTACGCGGCTGGCGGCATGGGCGGGCATCAGAAGGGGGACACGTTCCACGGGCACAGTAAGCGCACGGGCGACCGAGTTCCTAAGCGCGCGCCCCCCGGCTTAAAGCCCAAGGACCTTGTGGGCATCCCGTGGATGCTGGCGTTTGCGCTGAGGGCCGACGGCTGGTATCTGCGCAGCGATATCATCTGGTCGAAGCCGAACCCTATGCCGGAAAGCGTAACCGACCGGCCGACCAAGGCGCATGAGTATCTGTTCCTGATGTCCAAATCACAAAAATATTTCTATGATTTTGAGTCTATCAAGGAGCCCGTGTCCGAGAGCACTGTTGCCAGATTGTCGCAGCCAAAACTCAGCGAACAGACTGGATCGGACCGTGTTCCATTCAAAACAAATGGGAATATGAAGGCTGTTGGCGACAAGGAATCCCGAAACCGGCGCACGGTGTGGTCCATTACGACCAAGCCATTCAAGGAAGCACACTTTGCCACCTTCCCGCCCGACCTGATCGAACCCTGCGTCAAGGCCGGCTGCCCGGTCGGCGGCGTGATCCTGGACCCGTTCCTGGGTAGCGGGACGACGGCCGAGGTCGCAATCTATAATAAACGAAATTTCTGTGGCATTGAAATCAGCAAAGAATATCTGGACACGATCGCCAGACCAAGAATCGAGAATGTAATATCCGGGTTGCCCATGCCCATAGGGGAAACCGACCGACTTATATCCAAGAAGCAAACAATTCAGGGAGAACTATTCGATGAATGATATGCCATTATTCGACGGTTTTACCATCAACAAGAATCTCGACGACATCCGCCTGAAAGGCCTGCTCCATCGAGTCTATCGGCTGATGGATGACCACCGTTGGAGGACGCTCTCGGAAATCCAGAAGGAGGTCGGGGGAAGCGAGGCCGGGGTGTCGGCGCGCTTGAGAGATCTGCGGAAAGAGAAGTTTGGGTCGCACATAGTCAACAGGCGTCGGCGGGGGGAAGGGAAGAAGGGGCTACACGAATACTCCCTGGAGCGTTGAGTGTACGAATACGAAGGTTCCCGACGAATTGGCTATGAAGGCGGCGCAACATTTATCCCCGTCTGCCGGACCTGTGGACGCTTCGTGAATCCAGATAAGACCATACGGGAAACGGCCAATGGCCTTGCCGACATTCCTAATGCGACATGTTCGAAATGTGGCAGGACACAAATGGTATTCGAAGGTTTCATCTAGGAGAAAATCATGATTGATCTCAGCGAGTTTGGCAGTCTGGTAATCAACGAGCGGAAGCGCCAGATCGAGACGGAGGGGTGGACGGCGGAGCATGACGATCTGCATCGTTGGGGAGAACTGGCAAAGGCCGGGGCCGCATATGCAGTCCATCATACGGATGCCTCGGTAACCGATCCTGATTGGGACGACGATCAAGATTTCCCTTGGCCTGAATCGGATAACCGCCGCAAGCATAGTGAAAAACGAGCATTGGTCATCGCCGGCGCCTTACTCTGGGCCGAGTGGGATCGGATCAATCGCCTGGATGCCAAAGAAGAAAAAAAGCTAGAGGAAACGACCTTCGACCGCCAGGCCGGCATCCCCTGCCCTAACTGCGGAACTACAATGGCCCCGATACTTGTCGGAAACGCTCATGTCGGCTACCGTTGTACGAAGTGCGCGCAGGAGGTTGAAGGATGAAGAATGAACCGTCTTTCTTGGTATCCATGGCCTGGACCGCCGCTGTGATCATCGGGATCGTTATGGTATGGGCAGCCGCTTTTGGAGCGATCATGCTGATAGAATCTGCATTCGGCAAAGACGTTTCGTTTTGGGTTGTCGTAGGAATCGTTTTGATGGGCGTCTTCATCGCTATATCTTGGATGGTACATGGAATCAGAGAAACGGAGAGGCTATGAGCACCGTAAAACGAGCGACTTCATGGGGAACACTCGAATTATCCACCAAACACCTTGAGTTGGAAAAGGAGAAAGTGGATCGTCTGATCGATATCCTCACGACCTATTTCGTCCCGCGAAAAATAGAGTGCAAGGAGTGTGGGTCGCTGGATAACATGATGGACGCTAGAGTCACCCTGGACGAAGACGTAATCTTATTCGAGGGGAAAACCACATGCGATTCGTGCGAGCACGTCGTAGAATATAACGCGGTCGGCGATCCGCTTAAAATGTCAGCCGAAAGACAACGAGAAGACAACCTTGGAAAAGGAGAATCGAAATGACGGATGTCGATAAACAGATTGATAAACTTTTGAAGGCTTTGGGGATCATCGCGGGGGACGAATTTGACCTTACGGTGTTCAAGGGAGTTAAGGGCGTCGGCCCATCCGGGCTCATCCAGGTAGCCGAGGCGTTGAAGAAGAGACACATCCCGATGGTCATCCACTACCGAGTGGCATTCAAAAATAAAGAGGGGTGGCAGCGGTTCCTCGACCTCTACGGGATTAACTATGTGCGCCAGAATGTCTCGCCCGAGAACCAGGCGCTGGGCGCTTTCGAAAAATTAAAGAAGTTTAAGGACAAGCGATAGATGGGCAGGCGCACTCTGCTCAGGCCGGGCGGCGGCAGCTACCCAGGCTGGACAAAGCAAGGGCCATACGTGAACGACGGCGAGTGCTCGGTCGATGGCTGTGATCGCCCCCGCAAAGGCCGTGGGTTCTGCTCAGCACACTACCAGCGGATAAAGCGAAAGGGTTCGGTCGAAGAGAATAAGCCACTTCAGCCGCGTGGTAAAGCGCCGAAGATCTGTTCGATCGATGAGTGTGAGCGCCCGGCCAAGGCCCGGGGTTGGTGTGACGCGCATTATAACCGCTGGTATAACTCAGGGCATCGTGATCCTGATCTACTGTCCCCCATCCGAAAACAGAAGAGGAAGTTTTGGAAGAGGCCAAAGCACGCCTATTGCAAGGCCAAGAAATGTGGAAGGCCGTACTATGCGAAGGGCTATTGTATTGCACACTACAAGCGGCTTCAAAGGCATGGGGATGCTAGGCCGAAGGTGCCGATCGGTGGGAATTAATCTTTAACCTTCATTGGCATGATCACAGCAAATGGCTGGCGATGTTTCTCAAGGCGACTTTCGTCTGTGTGTGCCTCGATCTTGACCGGCTTTTCTCCGCCATCCTTGTGTATCTTTATCGTCACTCCATTATGCCCATCCGAGTTTTTGCGATGGGCGCCCAGCGCGCGGAGTAAATCGATAAGCAGGGGTCCATCCAGATATACCGAAGTTTCATACTCTTCATCTGGAGGAACGACGGCCTCAATTTTCGGGAAGGCGATATCTTTTATGTCCCGCCTGATGATCATCGCCGAGGTCGGGGTCTTGATCTTGATCGCCCTGGCCCTAGACTGGACTTCGACTTCACACTTCTTGCCTGATCGAGAACGAGCGAATTTCAGAGCCTCTACTGGGATCAAGCCGTCCTGATCATGCTCGTCTCGCTCGACAGGAACGCAGACCAACGCCTTCCCATTCGTCGCCCATAATCCATTGCCTCGCAAGCAAGCAGCATGGATGGCAAAACGCGAAGAACTATTATCGATGATCTGATCGATCTCACACTGGTATGGATATTTCATTCTTCCTCCTGATCAAGATCCGAATAGTCGTCGTGCTGAACCTTGACGACAAGCCTCTGCCTACTGCGTTCACGAATGAACTCACCAACGATCTTGCCAAGTTCTTTAGAAAGTGCTTCCTTGTCACCGACAAATCCATTGATTGTGATGTTGATGTTGGGCATCTCTTCTCCTAATTGAACACCTTGTCGATGACCTGCATGAGATACGTGCCGTCCACCGTCTTGACGCCCTTGCCCTGTCTCTCTTTCAGAAGCTCCAAGACTTCGCGAAAATATGCGGCATCGACGCCCACCATCTGGTCTTCCAGCACCTCGACATCTGACAAGTCGAAGCTGTTAAGATCCCAGGCCATCTTTACGTACTGGCCGGCGTTGCAGTTCCACTCGCGTTTCAGGAATTTCCGCGTGCGGATGATCGAGCAGAGCGGATATTTGGAACCGCCCTTGTATTGCAGGTCTTTGGCCAGCATGGACTCCAGGGCGGGCTTGGGTAGCGTCAGATAGCCCGTCTTGGCGTCCCAGGAGCACGTACAGTGGACGAAATCATAGTTCTCGTGTATCTCATCGACCTGGCCGTAGAAACGGATGACCACCTGGATCCTGTTGGACAGGGTGATCGCATTGGTTGACATGAAGATCACGCGGTACTTCTCTTTCTCACTCCCCTCTTCGTCCTTCTCCTCCAGGGCCTTGGTCGCGCTCTCCACGTATTCCTCCGCGTCCTCCTGGCCCTGTAGGGTCTCGAAGTATTGATATTCCTCTTCCCCGGCTTCCGATACGATGCCCGCCGATTGGATCATGATCTTCACCCGGCCATTCTCGCTCATGACCCTGATCGGCAGAGGCCGCCCCTTAAAGCGCGGTGGTGGATTCGCTATGAATTTCTTGACATAGTATTCGGCGACCGCCGTGGCAGACTCTTTGGTCTTGAAGTAGAAATCGTAGTCACTGACCTTCTCGCCCAGCAGCATAGAGGCGATCGACCCACCGGTGCAGATCGCATTGTCCTCGATGATCTTGCGGACATTCTGGTCGTCCACATGTTTGAGCCAGTGCTGAAGCTTCTTGCGTAGGATAGATTTAATTGTCTTGGACTTCATCGTCATCTCCTTTTTTATATTCAGGCGTCCACCAGCTTTCAGGTTTCGGAACATCTTCGCCACATTTGAAATCGATCTCGGCCTGGGTGATCAGGCCGGCCTCCCACAGCGCCGCCTGGAAAACATCGTAGCCACAGAGACATCGATCATCAAAAATGTCTGGGCCGATGCAAGGGCACTCATCTTCATGAGAAGAGTTCATCCAGTGGAGTTTGGTTATATGGAGAATGCCGTTCTGCTTCTGAAGCCGGTCGAGCAAGGCTCGGCTTTGGACCCCAAGTCTTTCATTCTCAAGTTCCAGCGTCTCCACGCGGGCCTGGAGATCTCTAATGAGATGATTCTTCTTGGGACCACAGAAATTCCTCTCTGGCCCCAGAATTTCATGCTGATAGTCGTTGAGGACCATCGGCATTTCGTCAATGTCAGTAATCTTGCCGCAACAGCATCTACACATCAGCGGTCTCCAAAGGTGGGACGTTAGGATATATCCCCATTAATCTTTCCATCTCACATGAGAGATTTTGGAATAGTGCCATCGGATCGATTTTGTCCCAGTCCCAGCCATAGAGATCTTGCTCGCATAATGCAGCGTGTTCACCCTTCTTTGCTTCGTCATAATAGGAGGGCGGGCCGTCGGGGAATAAGTGTGAGGACGACAGAAAGGCGGCACGGATAAAGCAGTCTCGCAAATCGCGGAATGTTACGCCTTTGATTTCTGTGGCACCACGTACTCCAGTATCAGTATGTGACTGCCCACCGTATGGCCGATTTCGCAGCATGTCTCGATCGTGCCAGCCGAGAGCCTTGCCAGCAACATTCATCAGGAATTTATTAAAGTCATCACCGCATAAATTTTCATCAGTCATGAGCGGTCTCCTCATCGCCATCCGGCCTTTCTTCTCCTCTCGCAAGACCCTCAAGGATCCTGCTTGCCCGGCTAATGCGCCAGGGACCATCGTGAAAATAACCGGCGGCATCACGTAAAGTCTTCTCTTTAATCAGAGGGGCCTGTCTCTCCAATTCCTGCACGCGGGCATGGAGTTCACGTCTCTCTTCATATAGAACGCGCGTCTCTCTAATGGCTGAATCGACGGCGGCCTCTCCATGTTTCCGTTTTGCAGGCCATGGAGTACATGGCTGTATCGTCCGCATACACCCATGCAGGGCCTCGCCTAGCCACCGCCGATCATGAAACCAAATACGTCCACAGAAACTTCATTACGCAGAGAAGGGCCAGGATGATGGCCAACACGGTCAAACATACGACTACTATGCAACCTGCTGCTGGGGCTTCGCCGATCATTTGTCGATTTCCTTATTTTTCATGCGTTGAAAGAAAATCAAGCATTAATCGTATCCGATCTCTCGCCTCTCTCACAGTCGCCCCCAGGCCGTTCTTGCTTATATGGGCGACCGAATAAGAGAGATCGCCGAGCAGGCCCATGACGTGGGTCTCCATTTCATGGGGATCGGAGGTCGTCTCGGCCACCGGATACTCTATCATAGGCATCATATTGCCTTCCGAGACCGGTTC
>SDBV01000513.1_pt1 | contig 55557 bp, 58 predicted proteins | sample 2277081 | NCBI WGS metagenome assembly SDBV01 (sample SAMN10402039, study PRJNA504765) | marine sediment metagenome | isolation source: marine sediment core GS10_PC15, 223 cmbsf | place: Arctic Ocean: Southern Knipovich Ridge | collected 2010
CATCTCCGTCCGAATCGAAGCCGAGAGTTCTCTGAAGACTTGGCCGAGGTCGACAACGGTCACGAAGTCGAACAACCACAGCCCGAATCGCAGGACGATCATGTCGACGGCGACGGCGCGCTCAACGCCTGGATATTGGACCTTGACTGCTACTTCGGCGCCGTCGTGCAGGCGGGCATGGTGTACCTGGCCGAGCGACGCGGCGGCGATCGGATCGGTGTCGAATGACTCGAAGATCTCGGCCGGCGGGCGCCCCAACTCGTGCGTGACTTGGGCGAGGATTTCGTCCAGGTCGTGCGGGGCGACGCGATCTTGGAGGCGAGCGAGTTCGTCGGTGATCTCATCGGGCACCAGATCTGAGCGCAGGCTCGCGAGCTGACCGACCTTGATGAGGCCGGCTTTTTGACGCTCGGCGGCTGCGACAAACGAGCGTCCGAAGCGGCTCGACACGCTGGCCATGATCGGCCGGCTCAGCTTGTGACGTTTGAACAGAGCAATGATCACCCACACCCACGTTGCGTGTATGAGAAGCCCGAATCCGGTGATGCCGCGGCGCACAAGCTCGAGAAGGCCTCCCTCATGTGTGGGCGACGATTGCCTTGCGTTCATGATCCTGTTTGTGGTCCGTCGCTTGTGCCCTCGCGCGTAGCTACGAACTGCATCTGAAGGTCTGCGATCACTGCCCGCAGTTGGGTGGCTGCCGGGCCGAGGCGATCACCGAGTTTGTCGACCATTCCGATCAATGCGTCGATTGCGAGACTCGCCTCGTCGAGTTCGTCCGGCGACAAATGCAGAGAGGCTATTTGTGCCAGACTGACCGCCTGGTTGAGCACGACTTCTTTCACCGGGATCCGGCGAAGCTGGTCGAGGTGTTCGGCATACTCTCGCAAATCCTCCTCGGTTGGCTCGCTCATGTCGTCGGCGGGACCGCCGTCGCCCGGTCGGGCTTCCTCGCCGAGAGATCCGGTCTTGTCGGTATCGGGCGTCTTCGTCGTAGAATCTTCGATCGTGACTTCGCCACCCGGCGTCCATAGTTTCTTGTTCATCGACACCTCCGTTGTTTCGTTCCTATACTGGCGAATCAGTTGTTCAAGTGCATGTTGCATTCGCGATCATGCATGCAGACATGGATTCGTCGAGCGATCGGCGATGACATTCGAACAAGCGGAGGGCCGCGGTAAACTCGGTCGCCTCCCACCCCAGGGACTACTCACTGCCGATTCGCCGGCAGGCTACGGGCCCAAAGGGTAACGGTCAGGGCCTCTGGCGAGGTCGTGACGTGTTCCCTGCGCGCGTAGTCTTTGCATCGGTCGGCAGCGGCCCGATACGACACGAACAGGAGGCACAGACATCGCAGACAGACGTGACACTCGGGTGAACGATCGGATTCGAGCGAGGGAGGTCCGCCTCGTCAGCGTTGACGGCGAGCAACTCGGCATCAAGCCGCTTCCCGAGGCTCTGGCAATTGCCAGAGCAGAGGATCTAGACCTCGTCGAAGTGGCAGCGCAGGCGACTCCTCCGGTTTGCCGCATCATGGATTGGGGCAAACACCTCTACGAGCAATCGCAGCGCGCCAAGGAGTCTCGCAAGCGACAGACTCAAATCGTCGTGAAGGAGATGAAGTTTCGCCCGAAGATCGACACTCACGACTATGAGACGAAGAAACGTCACGTCGTCCGGTTTCTCGAAGATGGAGCAAAAGTCAAGATCACGATCATGTTCCGCGGCCGCGAGATGACTCATACCGAGCTGGGCCGCGAGATTCTCGACACCCTTGCCGACGACCTGGTCGAGATCGCGACTGTTGAATCTGCTCCAAAACTCGATGGACGCAATATGATCATGGTGGTCACTCCCATCAAGCATGCCGGGAGCGAGGTTGTCACCGAAGACCGGTCTGGCCACCGCCAAAAGCGTCCACGCGGCAAAGGCCGCAGACGCCACCAAGCCGAAGAAGCCGCTGCCGCAGCGGCCGCCAGTTCCGATGAATCGGGATCGACGCCCGACTGAATAGCGCGGCGACATCGTAACAAGACACTCGACTACGAAAACGGAGTCGTCATGCCAAAGATGAAGACACACAGGGGTGCCGCAAAACGGTTTCGCAAGACCGGCACGGGCCGGCTTCGCCGTCGCAAGGCCTATCGGAGTCACCTCAACGGGAAGAAAAGCCCAAAGCGGCTTCGTCGCCTTGGGCGCCCCGCCGACGTGTCCGATGCCGACGCAAAGAATGTGAACCGGATGCTCGGCAACTGACGAGCGAGAGAATTCGAACAATCTGATTTGAGAAGGAGACGGTAATGGCTCGTGTGAAGCGTTCCGTTCATGCCAACAAGAAGCGCCGCGAAGTCCTGAGTGATGCGCATGGGTACTACGGCCAGAAGCGGGTGAGCTACCGCAAGGCTCGTGAGCAACTACTCAAGTCGCTCAGCTATGCGTATCGGGATCGCAAGGCGAAGAAGGGCGAATTCCGCAAACTCTGGATCCAACGGATCAACGCCGGCGCCCGGCAGAACGATCTCACGTACTCCAAGCTGATCCACGGCTTGAAACTCTCGGACTTCGATCTCGACCGCAAGATCCTCGCCGAACTCGCCGTCAACGAGCCTGCGACCTTCGGCGCGGTCTGCGACGTTGCCAAGGACGCACTCGACGCCAAGGCGGCGCAGCCGGCTTGACAGAATTCGACGTTGTCGATGTCGACGTGACGCCTCCGTCTCTGATCGAGATCACGTCTGCGTCGAATCCGCGAATGCGCGCTGCCAAGAGACTCGTCCGCAAACGTCGGCGCTCAGAATCTGGCCTCATCCTCGTCGAGGGTCGCAATGTGATCGTGACTGCGCTCGAAGCGGGCGTTGAGTTCGAGTCGCTCTTCGTCACCGATCCGAATGATCCGCTCGCGTCATGGGTGGACGCATGTGTGCTGGTATCCGAACAGCTTCTCGGCGAGATTACGACGACCGTGTGCCCGCAAGGCATCGTCGCGGTGGCGAAGTGGCGCCCGAGCCGGGAACTTGCCCGTGTCGAACGGACGCTGATCGTTCTCGACGGCGTTTCCGATCCGGGCAACGTCGGAACACTGATCAGGAGTGCAGCCGCGTTCGGCGCCGACGCCGTGTTGGTGGGCAGCGGGACGTGCGATCCGACGAACCCGAAGGTCGTGAGGGCGTCGGCGGGGGCGGTGTTTCAGATACCCGTCGTTGTCGCGAGCGACTTCGGCTGGATCGATTCGCTCAGGCGAGATCAGGTCGACATCGCCGCAACAGCAGCGGACGGACAAGACGATCCGCGGCGGATGGCAGAGTCGGAGCGGATCGCAATCGTCGTGGGCGCCGAAGCGCACGGCGTGCACGATGCCGTCGCCGAAGCGGCGACGCTGTCGGTTCGGATTCCGCTGAGCGGGGCGGTCGATTCGATCAATGCCGCCGTGGCGGGAAGTTTGCTGCTCTACGAGCGATCACGTGAACTCGACTAGGCTCGCTCGAGATGCTCCCTGGTACCCAAGAATTACGCGCTTGCGGAATTGCCGACGCGTTGGTCACCGTCGATGCCGCGGGGCTGGTAGTCGGCACGAACGAGCCGTTCGATGTGTTGGTCGGTTTGGACCCCGGCGAACTTGTCGGGCGTGTGTTCTGCGAGATATTGCGGCCACGTGATGCCGATGGCGCCCCGATCACAGGATGGCACTCGTCGACTCGATTGCGCGGCGCACGTGGGGTTCCACCTGTCGAGATCGAACTCGTGCACGCCGCCGGTCGAACGATCAAGGTTTCGGTGACCGTCGCATATCATCGCGTCGATGGCGAGTTCGACGGCGGCGTGCTCTGCCTGCGAGATCTTGCGCACAGGCAGTTCGAAAGCGCAGCAGCGCGGGCCGTTGCGACCGTTTCGCATGAGATCCGATCTCCTCTCACGGGGATCCGGGGGTTCGCATCGCTCCTGTTGAACCGCGGTAGCGACATCAGCGAAGTCGACACCAAGGACATGCTCGCTCAGATCGTGCATGACGCCGAACGAATGACGCGCCTCGTCACCGAGTTGCTCGAGGTCTCGAGGCTCGAAGCGGGGCGCCTCGTCGTCGGCGCGCAACCTGTCGACATCGACGACGTCATCGACGAGGCGCTATCGCAGGCCCGGGCGAACGTCGACAGCGCAGACCTCTTCGATGTCGATGTGTCGCCGTGCGAGACGGCCGTTGCGCTCGCAGACCGCGACAAGCTCCTCCAGATCATGACGAATCTGATCGAAAATGCGTTCAAATACGGGGAGTCGCCGCTCGAAATCGACGTGCACTACGACGACGACGACATCGAGATCGAAGTGCGCGACGGCGGCTTCATCGTCGCCGGCATGCTCGTTAGGCTTTTCTCGAAATATTGGCGACGGGAGCGCCCCGACAAGCCGTCCGGTACCGGCCTTGGCTTGTACATCTCGAAACAGCTTGCCGAAGTTCAAGGCGGGACGCTCGAGGCGAGTTCGAGCGTCGACGACGGCACGTTGTTTCGCCTCACGATGCCGCGCGCCTGATACAGATCGATCAACCTGACGCCACCGCCGTAGACTCTGCGAGCCGATGGCGCTCGGCCGCTTCAATACCTAGGAGTGAACGCTGAATCCGCAAGATATGGTCGCAGAGATCACCGCGATCTCGGAAAACGCAGTCTTGTTGTTCGCGGCAGCAAATGACGACGCCGCCTTCGAGTCAGCCCGCGCAGAATTCTTCGGGCGCCGCTCCCGCATGGCTGAGATCCGCAAGTCGATGGGATCGCTTCCGTCAGCGTCGAAGCCGATAGTCGGGCGAGCGCTGTCCGAGGCCAACACGCGCGTCCAGGTGGCAGTCGATGCCGCCGTAGATCGTCTCGATGCAGCACGCGAAAGCCAGATGCTCGACGCTGAACGGCTCGATCTCACACTGCCCGGTCGCAAATCGTTCCGAGGTCACCAGCATCTGCTGACAAAGGTCATGGACGACTTCTGTGACGTCTTCATCGGGATGGGCTATCGCATTGCAACCGGCCCGCAGGTCGAGTCGGATTGGTACAATTTCGAAGCGCTCAACATTCCGCCGACGCATCCGTCCCGAGCTGAGACCGACACGATTTACATCGACAGTCGCGACGGAAAAGGCGGCGATCGTCTCCTACTTCGCACGCACACTTCGCCGGCTCAGATTCGGCTCATGCAGACCGCGGCGCCGCCGCTGTACTACGTGATGCCTGGGCGGGTGTTCCGTCAAGACACGATGGACGCGACACATTCGAATCAGTTCCATCAGGTCGAGGGCCTCGCAATCGATCGTGACATTACATTTGGAGACATGGCGGGGACGATCGAACGTTTCGCGTCTGAGTTCTTCGGTCCGGGTTTCAAAATCAGACTGTTTCCCGACTACTTCCCGTTTACCGAGCCCTCGGCCGGCATGGAGGTTTGGTGGGAAGACCGTTGGCTCGAGATCGCCGGTCTCGGCATGGTCGATCCGAACGTCCTGCGCGCCGTTGGCTACGACCCCGACGAGTGGCAAGGATTCGCGTTCGGGTTTGGTGTAGAGCGGATCGCGATGCTGCGATACGGTGTCGACGACATCCGCCTGTTCTACGACAACGACATTCGTTTCTTGGAGCAGTTCCAATGAGAGTTCCTATCACTTGGCTACGCGAGATGACGGGCATCGACGCGCCGGTGAAGGTCATCGCCGAGCGGTTGCACGATCGCGGGTTACTGCTCGAAGAGATCCATCACGGATCGGACGAGTCGGTTCTCGAACTCGAGATCACGCCGAACCGCCCCGACGCGATGGGGATGATCGGCGTTGCGCGTGAAGTTGCGGCGGCGTTCGGCGTCGAAATGACTATCGCGCCCATCGGTAGCGAGATCGACGGGGAGACGTCATCGAGGTCTGTTTCCGAGTTGGCGAGCGTGACCGTCGACGACGATCGCGCATGTCCACGATATTGCGCGGCGGTCGTCGAGAGCGTCACGGTTGGTCCGTCGCCGGCGTGGCTCGTAGCGCGTCTTCGTGCCGGTGGTGTGAAGCCGATCAACAACGTCGTCGACGCGACGAACTACGTGCTCCTGGAGACGGGTCAGCCGATACACGCGTTCGACCTCGACCGCCTCGACGGATCGGCGATTGTTGTCCGCACCGCCGAGGTCGGCGAGACGATCGAGACGCTCGACGGCTCGAAATGTGAGCTCGAGCATGGCGACATCTTGATCTGTGACGCGCAGCGTCCCGTTGCGTTGGCCGGCGTCATGGGCGGTGCGAACTCCGAGGTGAGCGACGCGACCAGCCGCATTCTGATCGAGACGGCGAATTTCGCGGCCGAACAAGTCATGCTGACTTCGAAGCGCCTCGGCATCCGGACCGACGCGTCGGCGCGCTTCGAGCGGGGCGTCGACCCGGGCATCTGTGAGTGGGCGACACGGCGCGTGGCGCAACTCATCGCCGAACTGAGCGGGGGAATGGTCGCCGAGGGCATCCTCGACGTCAAGACTCGGGAATTCTGCTCGATCGCGGTCCCATTGCGAACCGATCGGCTGAATCGACTGCTCGGGACATCTCTGACTGACGACGACATCGACGAGTTCTTGGCGCCGATCGGGATCGAACGCGGCGCCGATCGGTCGTTTCGGATACCGACGTGGCGAGTCGACCTTGAGCGCGAGATCGACCTCGTCGAAGAAGTGGCGCGGATCTATGGATACAACAACATCGAGCGCACACTTCCTGGCGGAAGCGAAAGAATCGGCGGCCTGTCGGATCTTCAAAACGCCGAACGTCGTCTGAAGTCGCTTCTGCTTGGCGCCGGCCTCGACGAAGCTCACACGACGTCGTTTACGTCGGATGATGCCTACGACGAACTCGGCTGGGGCGATGTGGAGCGTGTGACGGTCACAAATCCTCTGCGTGAGGCCGATCGGTACCTACGAACCTCGCTCGTGCCGACCCTCTTGCGTGCCGCGAAGTTCAACGCGAATCGCACGGCGAGATCCATCCGTTTGGCCGAAATAGGCGTTGTCTTCGAACCCGTCGAAGGTGCCCGTCCGGTGGAGCGGGACGTGCTGGCGATCGTGATCGCCGGCGTCGACAACGCCAGTCCTGCGCACAGTGGTGGCCGGCTTCGGTCCTACGACATATACGACCTAAAAGGCGCTATCGACGTTGTTTTCGATGGCCTCGGCCTGTCGTATTCCGCCGACTCCGACGCTGCCGATGACGTCCCACCTGGATTCCACCCAACTCGTGCCGCGGCGATACGGTTCGACGGCGCCACGATCGGTTGGTTCGCTCAGCTCCACCCGTCGGTCGCCAAGACGCTCGACCTACCGCGGGCGACCCATGTCGCCGAGCTGGCCTGCGCTCCGATCCTCGAAGCCCACGTATGCAGGCGAACTTCTTACGTCCAGATCCCGCAGTTCCCACAGACGTATTTCTCGGCGGCGTTCATCCTCGACCGCAACATCGACGCGCAACGCGTCGTCGACGTGCTGTCCGAGGCCGGCGATGAGACGCTGGCAGACGTTGAACTATTCGACGTTTTCTCCGGCGAGGGAATTCCATACGGGCGCCGTAGCCTTGCCTTCGAGTTCAGATTTGTCGCCGACGACCGCACGCTCACCGATGAGGACATCCGCCCGGTGGCGGATCGCATGATCGCAGCGGTCGAAAATGCATTCGACGCCAAGCTTCGCGGCTGAGGCCCGTCCAGCCTCGCTCGACAGCAGCGACGACATCGTAGCCCCGTTCGCGAAGCTGGACGGCTATGGCGGTCGAATAGCGATTGTCGAGAGCGAGCTTCAAGCCAGGGCTCGCTGCCTGCGTGCCCAGCGGTCCCGTTCGACACGGGCGACCCGTTCTGCCGCCATAGCGTCCTCGTCGATCTCGTTTCGGAAGTCGGCGTAGTAGTCGACGGCGGCACGCACGAGACGTGTCGCAATCTCGAAGTATGAGGCCGTGTCGTCGATGTCGCCATCGCTTGCGTGGAGCGATGAAATGACCTGGTGCACATACAGGCGTGTTCCGATCACAAGTGGTTGCCTGCGACCAGATGCGCCTTGGCGGAACCGGATCAGCGGATGTCGCTCCAAGCGCAGACCCTCGCCCAGCACGCGATCGGCGCGGGCGTTGCGAGATTCGACCGTGTCATCCGCGCTGTCGAGCAACTCGGCCGTACGCGGCGAGAGGCGAAATGATCGTTGAACGGAACGCTTTGCCATGAATCACAATGTATCACATCTGCATACAGAATGTTCGTCGGCTGTTCGTCTCCCCGAATGGACTCACGTCGCGACTAGCTCGGGTCGGCGAAATGCGCAGGGCGCTTTTGTATCTCCGCCATGACTGCTTCGATTTGGTTCGGTGAGAACAAAAGGGCCTGTTGTTCGGTTGCCTCTCGGGCGAGGCCTTCGGTGACCGATGATTTTGCTGCGGCGTTGAACAGGCGTTTAGCCGCGCGGATAGCGTGGGGATTCTTCGAAGCGATCTCTTCAGCGATCTCGTGCGCTTTTTCGAACGGTATCTCGGCGACGTGGGTGACCAGTCCGAGTTTGTGTGCTTCGACGCCATTGACGCGGCGCCCAGTCATGGCGAGTTCTTTCGCGACATCGAGGCCGACGAGCGGGGGCAGGAGCTGGGTGCCGCACATGTCCGGGATGAGGCCCCACTTGATCTCCATGACCGAAAACAACGTGTCGGGACGTGTACAGCGGATGTCGGCGGCCATCGCGAGCTGAAAGCCGGCGCCGAACGCAACACCGTGTATCGCGGCGACGACAGGGACCTCGAGTTCGCACCAGGTGTAGATCGGCATCTGCGCGCGGTTCGCGACGCACGATTCATCACGTCCGAATAGTAGAAGGCCATCCTGAGCCGCTGAATCGTCGCCGAAGATCGACGTGTCGATCCCGCTACAAAAGCTCTCGCCCTCACCCGAGAGAATGACCACCCGAATATCGGATCGTGCTCGAATCGACGCGGCGGCGTCGCATATCGCCGTGAACATTTCGAGATCCATAGCGTTGCGCTTTTCAGGGCGATTGAGTCGGACGTCGGCGATGCCCGCGGAAACATCGATCGACACTCGGTCTGACATTGGTCAACTCCTTGCACTGGTTGCGTGTCCACGCGAGGGTACGCTCGGCTGTTTGACCTGGTTGCATCGAGCGTTCGCGCCGTCCGATACTGCCCAAACCGACGCCAGACCGAACTACAGTGAGTTGGCAACGATCTGATCTCGCGAGAATGGATTGAGGATTCGATGGACCTGGGTTCGCCTGAGCTGTGGCGCTGGATATGGCTCGGCGCCGCCGTCGTGCTTGGGCTCGGCGAGTTGTCCATGGCAGGGTCGTTTTTTCTCCTGCCGTTCGCGATCGGCGCCGCCGTCGCTGCGATTTTCGCGTTCTTGACCCTTGGCGTCGGTCTTGAGTGGGTCGTGTTTCTCGTCGTGTCAGGTGGCTCGTTTGCCGCGTTGTATCCGGTTGGGCGCCGTCTCGACCGATCGATTCCGCTTTCGCGATCGGGCGCCGACCGCCTCGTCGGTCAGGTTGGCCAAGTCATCAACGCCATACCGGCCGGGCCGTCGGCGTCGGGCGACGTTCGAGTCGAGTCTGAGACCTGGCGTTCTCGCAGCGTCGACGACAGTGCGATCGCGCAGGGTGCTACGGTCGATATCTTACGTATCGAAGGCACACATTTGATTGTCGCCGGTCGGGCGACCGAGTCAGGGAATGGTGAACTGTGACCGTGGAAATCGTCGTGATCGTCATTGCAGTGCTGGCATTTATCATGCTGCTGGTTTTTGCGGGTAAAGCAGTCCACATAGTGCGGCCGTATCAAAAGGCCCTGATCGAACGTCTCGGTAGATACAAGGTGACCGTCGACTCGGGGTTGCGCATCATCGTGCCGTTCATCGACTCGATTCGACGCATCGACATGCGCGAACACGTCGTCGACGTCCAGCCACAAGAAGTGATCACTGAAGACAACGTCATCGTCACGGTCGATGCGATCATCTACTACGAAGCGACCGACCCGAAACGCCTTGCGTACAATGTCGTGAATTTCGAACTCGCGGTGACGAAACTCGCCCAGACCAACTTGCGCAACGTCATCGGCGACATGACGCTCGACTCCGCGCTCACGTCGCGTGACAAGATCAATGTCGAACTTCGTGAGGTGCTCGACCAGGCGACCGACAAGTGGGGCACGAGAGTGGTCCGCGTCGAGATCCAGCGGATCGACCCGCCCGTCGATGTTGTTCAGGCGATGCACAAACAGATGCGAGCCGAACGAGAGCGCCGTGCGGTCGTGACCGAGGCGAAGGGTGCGCGCGAGGCCGATATCACGAGGGCCGAGGGCGCCAAGCAAGCCGAGATCCTGTCTGCCGAAGCCGACAAGCGCCAGCAGATCCTTCGAGCCGAAGGTGAAGCCGAGGCGATCGAAGCCGTCGCCAAGGCTGAGCAGTTCCGCCTCAGGACCGTCGCGGAAGGCGAGGCCGACGCCACGCGAGCCATCTTCGGCGCGATCCACGACGGCAATCCGACTCAAGAGCTCGTCGCGCTGCGATACTTCGAAGCGCTTCAGTACATTGCGAACGGCCGTGCGACGAAGATCTTCCTCCCTGCCGATACGTCTGGGCTGTTCAACTCACTCGCCGGGATCAGCGAGCTCTTCAAGAACATGCCCAATGATGGCGACGGCGGGCCCCACGACCACAGCGGCGCTGACGGTTCTTAGTGACTCGGTTCCAGACGTCGCCGATCGAGCGTAGTGCGGCTATTAGAACAGCGGCCGTACCTGTCAAACAGCGTCTCGGGGCGACAATGAGTGTACGCCAGTCAAAAGCAATACACTGATCGAGCGTGATAGTGCTATACTACGAGCGTGACGACAACAGCGAGCACAGCGCCAATCGATGTCCACCATGAGGCCCAGGGGGCGACTAGTGTCGCCGAGTTGATCGCGGCCGGTGTCGCGACACTAGGCAAGAGTCAGCGTTCGATAGCAGAAACACTCGGCGTGACACAGCAGACCGTCAGTAAGTGGCGCCGCGATGTTACGCTGCCGCAATACGGACAACTCGCCAAGATTGCGACGGTATTGAGCATCAATGAAAATGAGCTCGAGGCGTCATGGCTGTCCGACGAACGGGCTCGATCATCTGGAGTGAGTGCGGATGTCGCCTTATTGCGCCAAGCCGGAAAAGCGCTCGGCGCCAACGATTCCGGGGACGTGGTGAATGCAGCTCTCAAATATGTTATCGAACATGAAGAAAACGCTAAGTTGAAAAGCCTCCTCGACGACGACTTTCCGAACTTGACGCTCGACGAGTTGGCCGCACTCCGTCAGACGGGCTAACGATGCCCAAGCTTGAACTCGCTGATACGAGCGCGTGGATCGTATATCGACACGCCGACGAAGAGGCACATAAGGCCTTCGCCAAGCAAGTGTTGAATCGCGAGATCGTCATATGCGAGATGGTCAAAATGGAATTGCTCTACGGCGAAATCGACGCGAATTGTTTTCAACGGCGGCGTGCGAGTCTCGAAGTGCTGCCGTCGAGGAAAACTGGGCATGACGTATGGGAACGCGCTGTAGACGTATTTGGCCTGCTTGCTGAGCTGGGTCCGCTGCATCACCGGCAAGTGACCCTCCCCGATCTCCTGATTGCCGCAACCGCCGAGCTGGGCGGTGTGTCCGTGTTGCATTATGACGGCGATTTCGACACCATCGCCGCTGTAACGAGCCAACCGGTACGCGCAGTCGCTCCATTGGGCTCAATCGACCAAGGCGAGGCCCCGTGACAGCAACGTACTGTTTTGTGCCTGAGCAGTTTTGGCTCGGACATCTTGCATAAACATGCGAAGATGTGTATATGATGAGTGAATGTCGAAGAGTGTCGCGGTGTTGGGAGCGTCAGGGTACGGGGGCGCCGAATTGGTGCGGCTACTCGCTGCCCATCCCGATTTCGACGTTGTCGTAGCGACCGCCCAGTCACAGGCCGGCCAACGGCTCTCCGAGGTCTATCCGCATCTTCGTAGCGATGACCTCTTTCTGCGAGAACTCGGTCAGGTCGAAGACGAAGTCGCGGCGTGTGACGTGGTGTTCAGTGCGCTGCCTCACGGCGAGTCGATGCGCGTTCTCCCCGCGTTGACCAATGAACTCGTCGTCGATCTCAGCGGCGACTTCAGGCTCGACGATGTGAATGTGTACGAGGACTGGTACGGGCTCAACCACGTCGCGCATGAAGAACTCCACCGCTGGACCTACGGCCTGCCCGAGCTGTTTCGCGACGAAATCGTCGGGTCTCGCCGTATCGCAAGCCCTGGTTGTTACGCGACCGCCGCTATCCTTGGGCTCGCCCCGTTGATTTCTGAGAGCATGATCGAAGGATCGATCGTCGTCGACGCGATGTCGGGGACGTCCGGTGCGGGTCGTGCGCCGAAACCCGGCTTGCACTATGCCCATGTCGCGGAAGATGTGCGCGCATACAAGATCGGCGAACACCAGCACACGCCTGAAATCGAACGAACTCTCGAGTTCGTTTCAGATCGACCGGTTACGGTTTCGTTCACCGCGCATCTTGTTCCGATGGCACGCGGCATTCACGCCACCTGCTCGGCAGAGGTCGTCGATGACGTCGACATCGACGAAATTCGATCATCGTTCGATGATCTGTATCGATCGGAACCGTTCGTCGATGTCGTAGCGTCGCCGCCCGGCACGAAGCAGGTACGCGGTTCGAACATGGCGCTGGTTCACCCGTCGTTCGACCCGCATTCCGGGCGTGTCATCGTCACAAGCGTCATCGACAACTTGGTGAAAGGCGCCGCCGGACAGGCAATTCAGAACGCGAATCTCGCTCTCGGGTTCGATGAAACGACCGGGCTCTCGTTCGAAGCGATATATCCATGATCGGCGTGACCGTGCCGCTCGGATTCAGCGCGAGCGGGATCGCGGCCGGCATCAAACCCGGTGGACGTGTCGACTGTGCCGCCGTGGTGTCGGACCTGCCGGCGACCGTCGCTGCCGTGTTCACGACGAATCGGGTCAAGGCGGCCCCCGTGCTCGTGTCGATCGAACACGCTCGCAACCGTACGGCCAGAGCAGCGATCCTGACGTCTGGCAATGCCAACGCAGCGACCGGGCCGGCGGGCATAGCGGTTGCACGGGCCATGTGCGAAGCCGCTGCGCACGAGATCGAGCAGTGCGATCCCACCGACGTCTTGATCGCACAGACCGGCCTGATCGGCATACCGCTCGACCGCGCAATCGCGGTAGCGGCCGCGGCCGAAGCAGCTTCGACTGCCGACGTCGACGGGGGAGCACGTGCAGCAGAAGCGATAATGACGACCGACACGCTCGCTAAGACCGCGTCCGCCACGATCGAACTCGACGGCACGGTTGGTCGAATCGGCGGGATGGCGAAAGGCGCTGGAATGCTTGCACCATCGATGGCCACGATGCTCGCGACGATTACAACCGACCTCGCGATTGCTCCGTCCGCTCTCGATCGCATGGTCGCCGAAGCCGTAGACGACTCGTTCCACCGCCTCGTCATCGACGCTCAATCGACGAACGACACCGTGTTCGTCATGGCGAACGGAGCGAGCGGCGCCGCCCCGATCGAAGACGCGTCCGATCCTCGGTATGGAGCCGTGGCTCATGCGCTCAGCGACGTGGCGTTCGAGCTGTCGCAGGCGATGCTGCACGACGCAGAGGGCGCGACGAAGTACGTTGCGGTGACGGTCCGGGGCGCTCGGTGTTCTTCTGATGCATCCTCCTGCGCGAGAGGCATCGCCGGATCGCCCCTCGTGAAGTGTTCGCTCGCCGGTGAAGATCCCTATTGGGGTCGCGTGATCGCCGAGTGCGGAGCGAGTTCCGCAGAGTTCGACCCGAACGAGGTGACGATCGCATACGGGACGTATGTCGTGTGCCGTGAAGGCGCGGCGGCGCCTCATGATGAGGCCGCACTCGCGGAATACATGCGGGGCGGCAACATTGAGATCGCCGTCGATCTCGGCGCCGGGGACGCGTCCGTAACGGTATTCGGAACCGACCTCACGCACGCCTATGTCGATGAGAACATGGGGACGTCGTGATGGGCAGTTCTACAGCGGACGTCTTGGTCGAAGCGCTTCCATACATCGAAGCGTTCGCCGGGTCGACGATTCTCGTTAAGATCGGCGGCGAACTGGTCGACGACCCGGTTGGTGTGGCGAAGGTCAGTCAGGACGTCCGGCTCCTACACAGCATCGGACTTCGAGTCGTGTTGTGTCACGGCGGTGGGCCACAGATCAGCCGGGCGATGAACGCTGTCGGCAAGGAGCCAGAATTCCGCGACGGCCTTCGAGTGACCGACCATGAAACCCTCGAAGTCACGGCGGGAGTGTTGCTCGGCGAGATCAACCGGACGCTGGTCACGGTCCTCAACCGATCGGGCGCGACGGCAATCGGCATCAGCGGTCTGGACGGTCGTCTCTTGCGAACCCGAATGGCAGATACGCGGCTTGGTCTGGTGGGAGAGATCGACAGAGTCGACCCCCGTCCGGTTTTGAGCATCCTGGCTGCGGGATACGTGCCGGTCGTGGCGCCGCTCGGCCTCGACGACGAAGGCGTGGTTCACAACGTGAACGCAGACATTGCAGCAGGCGCTCTCGCCGTTGCGCTCGATGCAAAGCGCTACGTCGTACTCACCAATGTCGCGGGACTGTATGCGGACGTAACCGATCTCGACTCGATGATCTCCGAAATCGATCTGGACGGCCTAGGTGCGCTGCGGGCGAGTGGCTGCGTCTCGTCAGGGATGATGCCGAAGCTCGACTCGATCGAAACTGCGCTTCGTGGGGGAGTCGAAGCTGCGCACATACTCGACGGGACCGAGCCTCATTCGATGTTGCTCGAACTGTTCACGCGGTTCGGCGTCGGAACGAAGATCTCTCGGGGAACGGAGGGGTCGTGAAGTCGCGTCGCCAGGCAGCACTCGTGTCGTTGATCGAGGCAGGGATCGTCGGTTCGCAGGAGTCGGCCGTCGAGCAGCTACGGGACGGCGGTTTCGACGTGACTCAGGCAACGGTCTCACGGGATCTCGACGACATCGGCGCCGTCCGTATCCGCCGCGGCAGCGACACTTGTTATGCACTCATCGATGCGGCGTCGGCCCATGGGGCGTCGTTGGGACGTGTGCTCCGAGACGATGTCTTGTCTCGAAGTTCGTCGGGGTCGCTTGCCGTGCTGCGCACGCCGCCAGGTCACGCGAGCATGGTCGCCGCAGCGATCGATAGGGCGCGACTCTCGGGTGTGCTCGGCACGATCGCTGGTGACGACACGCTGTTCGTCTGCGGCGACGACGAAACGCAGGGCAAGGGAGTTCTCGACGTATTGGCAACAATGGAGCAATCGCAATGAAGATCGTTCTCGCATTCTCAGGGGGACTCGACACGACGGCCGTAGTTGCGCGGTACACGTCTTCAGGCCACGATGTGGTAGCCGTATATGGCGACCTAGGCCAGCCTGGCGACGCCGGTGATGCGCAACTGCGAGCGGAGAAGGCCGGGGCGATAGCGTTCGAGCGCGTCGATCTGAGACACGAGTTTGCCGACCGCTATCTGGCGGCGGCTGTGAAGGCCAACGCTGCCTACGAGGGACGCTATCCGTTGGTCTCTGCGCTGAGTCGTCCGGCGATATCGGCGGCGCTCGTCGATGCGGCGCGTCGTCATTGCGCCGATGCAGTCGCGCACGGCTGTACCGGCAAGGGCAACGATCAGATCAGATTTGAGGTCGCGATCCGCTCGCTTGCGCCCGACCTCGAAGTGTTGGCGCCGATTCGCGACTGGGCGATGACGCGCCCTGAGGCGCTCGCCCTGCTTGGCGAGCGTGGAATCGAGATCGACATCACGCACGCCAGCCCCTATTCGATAGACGAAAACGTCTTCGGCCGTGCGTGCGAGTGCGGCGTGCTCGAGAACACCTGGACGGCGCCGCCTGCCGATGCGTTTGCATGGACTGTCGAGGTGGCCGACGCCCCGCGCGATCCGACGTCGATCGTCGTCGGCTTCAAAGACGGACTCGCTGTGAGCCTCGACGGCGAGCACATCTCGCTGCTACAGATCATCATGGAACTAAACGATCTTGGTTCTTCGTACGGTTACGGACGGCTCGACATGGTCGAGAACCGTCGGATCGGAATCAAGAGCCGTGAGGTCTACGAAGTGCCAGGCGCACTTGCGCTGATCGAAGCGCATCGGGATCTCGAGGATCTGTGCTTGGAACGCGATGTCTTGCACGACAAAGCGCGTCTCGAATCACGCTGGGCAGAACTCGTTTATGACGGGCTTTGGTTCTCGCCGCTGCGCGAAGCGATCGACTCGTTCATCGCATCCACCCAACGTGGCCTCGACGGCGACGTCAGGATCGAGTTCAGCGCAGGCCGCTGTGTCGTTACCGGGCGTCGTTCACCCGTATCGCTCTACGACAAGGCGCTTGCCACCTATGACGACGACGACGCGTTCGAGCATGCGGACTCCGCCGGATTCGTGCGTCTGTGGGGCCTGCCGACGACCCAGTGGGCTACGGTGAGAGCGGGACTCTCAGACAACAAGGGGCAGACATGAGTCCGCTTTGGTCCGGCCGATACGACACCAATCCGTCCGAGGCGCTTTGGGCATTCACCGTCGACCTCGACACCGACGCCGAGTTGTGGCCCCAAGACGTGGCCGTGAGCCGAGCGCACGCTCGGATGCTCGGCTCTGTCGGCCTGATGGATTCAGACGAACTCGAAGCGGTGCTCGAAGCTCTCGACCGCATCGAGACCGAATTCTCGAATGAGACGTTTCAGTTCGCTCCCGACGACGAGGACATCCACACTGCAATCGAACGCCGGCTAACTGAGATCGCCGGGGAAGCCGGCGCCCGGATACATGCCGGCAGATCTCGGAATGATCTGGTTGCGACGGACTTTCGGCTTTGGTGCCGCGATGCCGCCGATCGACTCGTCGTCGACGTCGATTCGCTTGCGACCGCACTGCTCGACCAGGCGGAGAGCGCTGGAGATGCTCTTGCGCCCGGATACACGCATCTACAGCGGGCACAGCCCGTGACTCTTGGTCATGCGCTGGTGGCTCATGTCGCTCACTTCGACCGCGATGCGGGGCGGTTGAAAGATGCGCGAGCGAGGATGAGCGAGTCGCCGCTCGGCGCCGGCGCCCTCGCCACCACCACGCTGCCGATCGATCCTGAGCTGACAGCGCGAACACTCGGTTTCGAGAGCGCATTCAGCAACTCGATCGACGCGGTGTCGGCTCGCGACTTCGCGGCCGAACTCCTCGGTGCCGTCGTGATCGCGTCGACTCATCTATCGAGACTTGCCGCGGAGATCGTTCTCTGGGCGACTGAGGAGTTCGGCGTCATTGAACTCGACGACGCTTGGACGACCGGTTCTTCGATGATGCCGCAGAAGCGCAATCCCGATGTAGCGGAGTTGTCGCGTGCAGTCAGCGGACGCACGATCGGGGCGTTTGTTTCGCTGATGACCGTTCTCAAGGGTCTGCCTTTGTCGTACAAGCGCGATCTCCAAGAAGACAAGGCGCCCACCTTTCAGGCGATCGAGCGATTCGACCTGGCGCTCGTTGCGATGCGGGGGCTGATCTCGACGGCGAAATTCGACCTCGAGCGCCTCGAATTGGCGGCGTCCGGTGGAAATGTGGCTGCGACCGACATCGCCGAGCGACTCGTTCTCGCGGATGTTCCGTTCCGGCGTGCGCATCAACTCGTCGCGGGCCTCGTGCGAGATCTCAGTGATCAGGGGCGATCGCTCATCGATGTCACGAGCGAAGAGTTGTACGAGGTACACGAGTCGCTCGGTGAGTGTGCGGGTGAATGGATGTCGCCGCGGTCATGTGTCGATCGCCGCAAGTTGGCGGGCGGACCAAACCCCGAAGCCGTTTCGGACGCGATCGAGCACTATCGCAAGCGGATAGCGTCGCGCTCGATGCCGTGATGGCGAGCATAGATCTCAACCGAGCGCCGTTCGACGTCGCTCGTGACTTGCTGGGCCTCACGCTCATTCACGTGAAGGGCGGCCGGCAAACCTCTGGACGTATAGTTGAGGTCGAGGCTTACGGTGGACAGGGCGAAGACGATTGCGCCCATGCACACCGCGGCAAGACGCTTCGGAACAGCGTCATGTTCGGCCCGCCCGGACGGCTCTACGTCTATTTCACTTACGGCATGCATCACTGCGCCAACATCGTCGCTTACGAGCCCGGCGCCAAGGGCGGGGCGGTGCTACTGAGGGCGCTCGAGCCGCTGAGTGGAATCGAGTTCATGCGCAAGAGGCGCCGGCGCCAAGATCTCGTCGATCTGTGTAGTGGCCCTGCCAAGCTCGTCGAAGCGATGGGCCTGCGCCGCGCCGACGACGGCCGACGCATAGGCACATCCACGCTTTGGCTCGAAGGCGAGTCGGCGCCGGAGGCGTCGATTGTGTCCGGGCCAAGAATCGGAGTCCGCTGCTCAGCGGCAGACCGGCCGTGGCGCGTCGGCGTCACAGATTCTGTCTGGCTGAGCAAGCCATTCGGTTGAGACCGGGATCAATGCGTGCCTATCTCTGAAAGCCGTGGGCGATGTCATCGGCGCTAGTCGCTCCGTAGAAACGGTTCCGCGCTTGGCTGCGGTTGGAGTAGGGCGACGTTGACGGTGCCGTTCATGGCGTTCGAGGTTAGCCGAGTGCTTTATTTTCGATGGGTGTTCTCCCACCGATACCGTCAGCAATGTGTCAAAGATGTTGTCCGTAGACGATCAGATCGAGTTATTGCCGCGGCCTTGTGGATGAGGTACAGATCGTGTCTGACAGTCGACGAAGCGAAGAGCGTGCCACCGCGTTGAGCTGCGGCGTCCTGTCACACCTGTCTGGTAGAAGATGAGCATGACCCGAGAAACGCGTCCACGGATCAGGCGGGCACCCTTGCCCGAGAGCGCGGTCCTCGTAGTGCGCGGCGATGAACTCGACCCTCACGTGCTCGGGCACGACGCGCAGAATTTCCGCCGTCGATTTCCAGACTGGCGCCGATACGGTATCTCGGCGTTTTACGCGGCTGACGACGAAGAAGTTGATGCATTGTGTCAGACTAAACTCGTACGATTTCCAACGATCGTCGTATTTGAGCGTGTCGATCTCGAAGGTACTGGTATCGAGATCGTCGGTACCTTTCGAACGCCCCACGTGACACTCGCACATCGCCAGCTCGAGTGTCTGATCGAAACGCTCATGAGTTGCCCGCACAAACTGGTGCTCAACCCATACAATGAAGAGTGATCCGTATCGATGAGGAACCAGTGCATGAACGCAGAGAACGTAGATCTCCGTGTCGACCTAAACACCGAGGATGATACGGGTCTGCCATGGGCCTTCGTCGATGAGGCAGCCGATCCGTCACGGATATATGAGGGCGCCTGGATTCTCGTTGGATCAGGCAGCGCGCATGCCGTTGCCCAGGTAGCCGATATCGACGACGACATCGTACATGTCCGGCCGCTCCCAGGACCTGTGAGCCGATACGAACATCTCATCCACCGAGAGCCTGCCTGACCGACCTAGGCCGTCGAATTCGAGCGTGCCTTTGAGCAGTGAGTACGGCGATACGCAGCAATTGGCCGATCGCAATTCTTCGTCAGCGAATCACTACCCTGCTGATATGTCGAAGATGTTGCCTGTATACGATCAGATCGAACTGCTGCGCCGCGGCCTGGCGGATGAGTTGCCGGCGGGCGGTCTCGAAGTGGCGATTCGGAAGTCGTATGAAGACGACGTGCCGCTTCGCGTCAAACTCGGGGTCGATCCGACGGCGTCTCGGGTACATCTCGGTTGGGCCGTCGTGCTGCGCAAGTTGCGGCAGTTTCAAGAATGCGGTCACACTGCCGTTCTCATCATCGGCGACTTCACCGCTCAGGTGGGCGATCCGAGCGGGAAGTCCCAGACACGCCGTCGTCTGTTGGCCGAAGAGGTCCGAGAGCACGCCACCGCCTGCATCGCGGCGTTGCAACAAATCCTGCTGCCGGAGCCGCTCGAGATTCGATACAACTCGGAGTGGCTCGCCTCGATGGACATGCACGACGTGCTCGAGCTGGCGAGCTTCGTCACGGTTGGCCAGATGCTCGAACGAGACGACTTCGCGAAACGCTACTCAGCGCATCAACCGATTTCGATGATCGAATTCATGTATCCGCTGCTTCAGGCCAAAGACTCGGTTGCGATCGAAGCTGACGTCGAACTCGGCGGCACAGATCAGACGTTCAATAATCTGATGGGACGCCACCTTCAACAGCGTCTTGGCGGCCGCGGCCAGATCGTGTGCACCGTTCCGCTCCTCGTCGGCACCGACGGCGTCGACAAGATGTCGCAGAGTCTCGGCAATACGATCGACATCGATACGTCGGCGAACGACATGTTCGGCCAGCTCATGTCGATTCCCGACCACCTCATAGTCGACTACGCAGCTCTAGCGGCATGGTGGCCCAGCCCAGACGTTGCAACGCTTCGTGATGGCCTCGACGACGGATCTCTGCATCCGAACATCGCGAAGCGGTCGGTGGCGCGTGCTGTCGTAGATCTATATCACGGCGAGGGTGCCGGCGCCGCTGCCGAAGCTGCGTTCGACCGCCAGTTCAAGCAACGCCTCGTGCCGACCGACATCGACGTGTTCGACTTCGAATCCGACGAGATGTCGCTTGCCGAACTGCTCGAATCTGCGTTCGGGGTCACTCGGGGCGAGGCACGACGCCTTGCCAAACAGGGTGGCGTGAGAATCGACGGCGAGGTCTGCAGCGATGCAGCGACGACCGTGAAGTCGTCTGACCTCGACGGTCGGGTAGTCCAGATCGGCAAGCGCCGATTCTGTCGGGTCAAGGACACCCGCGACCCCCGATAAATCTTCGACATTGCCAAGCCGCCGAGTTAGAGTCTCGAAGGCCTCAGGGGCCGTCGGATCACGAGTGGTCCACGCAGAAATTTCTGGACGAAAACCCTGGGCCATGATAAGATTATTTGCCGCTTCAGTTCACTGGAGAGGCGCCGGGACGGATTGGCAATCCCCGGCAGCAGGGGTCGAGGCCGCTCACTGAGATCTAGGGAGCGGCTTTTTTGACGCCTGGATGGTCGGAGAATGTCGGTGCGTGCCACAAGTGGGGCAAGGATCTGGTCAGTCCACAGAGCCGTCAGGCGACGTGGCGATCAGGCCACCTGCTCGCACCTTGAAAACAGGATACGTGCGAAAACGCTAGATGTATCGAACGGTGACGTTCGGTAACAACTGACAATAGGAGCAATAAGCATGATCACGCATCCGTGCGTGGGAGTGCTGTTACTCCGTCAATCTGGTTGATTTTGGACAATGCGTCTGAGAACCAGCCGCGAACCGACGCTTAACGGCCAGTCGGTTCGCATCTCTCCAAGATCGAGACACGCCCCTCGGGGCTGTTGAAATCTCAAATGGAGAGTTTGATCCTGGCTCAGGACGAACGCTGGCGGCGTGCTTAATACATGCAAGTCGAGCGAGGTCCATCCAGTCGTAAGACTGGTGAAGACCTAGCGGCGAACGGGTGAGTAACACGTGACCAACCTGCCCCGAACACTGGGATAAGCCCGGGAAACTGGGTCTAATACCGGATACCTTCCCTCCACCACCTGGTGGATTGTAAAGAAAGGTCCGCTGGTTCGGGATGGGGTCGCGTTCTATCAGCTTGTTGGTGAGGTAACGGCTCACCAAGGCTACGACGGATAGCTGGCCTGAGAGGGTGAACAGCCACACTGGGACTGAGATACGGCCCAGACTCCTACGGGAGGCAGCAGTAGGGAATATTGCGCAATGGGCGAAAGCCTGACGCAGCGACGCCGCGTGAGGGATGAAGGCTTTCGGGTCGTAAACCTCTTTTGGCAGGGAAGAAGCGAAAGTGACGGTACCTGCAGAATAAGCCCCGGCCAACTACGTGCCAGCAGCCGCGGTAATACGTAGGGGGCGAGCGTTGTCCGGATTTATTGGGCGTAAAGAGCTCGTAGGCGGTTTAGCAAGTCGGCGGTGAAAGCCTGGGACTCAACTCCGGGACGCCCGTCGATACTGCTATGACTTGAGTCCGGTAGAGGAGTGTGGAACTCCTGGTGTAGCGGTGAAATGCGCAGATATCAGGAAGAACACCGGTGGCGAAGGCGGCACTCTGGGCCGGTACTGACGCTGAGGAGCGAAAGCTAGGGGAGCAAACAGGATTAGATACCCTGGTAGTCCTAGCCGTAAACGATGGGCACTAGGTGTGGGGAGGTATTGACCCTTTCCGCGCCGCAGCTAACGCATTAAGTGCCCCGCCTGGGGAGTACGGCCGCAAGGCTAAAACTCAAAGGAATTGACGGGGGCCCGCACAAGCGGCGGAGCATGTTGCTTAATTCGATGCAACGCGAAGAACCTTACCTGGGTTGAACTACGGGTGAAAAGCAGTAGAGATACTGTGTGCTTAGGCGTGCCCGATAGGTGTTGCATGGCTGTCGTCAGCTCGTGTCGTGAGATGTTGGGTTAAGTCCCGCAACGAGCGCAACCCCTGTCCCATGTTGCCAGCGAGTAACGTCGGGGACTCATGGGAGACCGCCGGGGTCAACTCGGAGGAAGGTGGGGACGACGTCAAGTCATCATGGCCCTTATGCCCAGGGCTGCAAACATGCTACAATGGCCGGTACAGAGGGCTGCGAACCTGCGAGGGTAAGCGAATCCCACAAAGCCGGTCTCAGTTCGGATCGTAGTCTGCAACTCGACTACGTGAAGCTGGAGTCGCTAGTAATGGCAGATCAGCAACGCTGCCGTGAATACGTTCCCGGGCCTTGTACACACCGCCCGTCACACCACGAAAGTCAGCAACACCCGAAGCCGGTGGCCCAACCTTTTGGAGGGAGCTGTCGAAGGTGGGGTTGGCGATTGGGGTGAAGTCGTAACAAGGTAGCCGTACCGGAAGGTGCGGCTGGATCACCTCCTTTCTAAGGAGTTCTCGAGGAGAGAATCCTCCCAGTCATTCTCTAGTGTGCCTCACACTTCGTTAGTACCGCTCCGGCGAGGAAGGCGATGAGTCAGAGACCCCAAGCGGGTCGACGTGGGGCGCTGCACGTATCCTGTTTTTGAGGTACGAACTGGTTTCGCACCTCTGCGCACCTTGAGAATTGCATAACGAGCACGGGTAGAAAATCTACAAATATATAGGTGAGTGCAAAGCTAATAAGGGCTCACGGTGGATGCCTAGCCGTCAAATGCCGATGAAGGACGTGGCAGGCTGCGATAAGCCTGGGGGAGCTGCCTAGCTAGCTTCGATCCCAGGATGTCCGAATGGGGAAACCCGGCTGGGGTAATGCCCAGTCACGCTGGTCCGAATACATAAGGCCAGTTGAGGGAACCGGGGGAATTGAAACATCTGAGTACCCCGAGGAAAGAAAAGCAATAGCGACTTCCTTAGTAGCGGCGAGCGAACAGGAATCAGCCCAAACCGTTGCGGTGGAATATCCCTATGGAGTTGCCGTAGTGGGGTTGTGGGAAGCGCTTGATCGAGCATAGGAGCGATCGAGGAGTTACAAAGTCGTCGGTTAGTGGAACCTTTTTGGAAAACTAGACCGTAGAGGGTGACAGTCCCGTACATGAAAACCGTCGACCTCCTAGCGTTTATCCCGAGTAGCGCGGAACCCGTGAAATTCCGCGTGAATCTGCGAAGACCACTTCGTAAGGCTAAGTACAATTTGACGAGCGATAGCGAATAGTACCGTGAGGGAATGGTGAAAAGTACCCCGGCGAGGGGAGTGAAATAGTACCTGAAACCGTGAGCCTACAAGCAGTCGGAGCGGCTTCTTTTTTGAAGCTGTGACGGCGTGCCTTTTGAAGAATGAGCCAGCGAGTTAGTGGTGTGTGGCAAGGTTAACCCGAGTGGGGAAGCCGAAGCGAAAGCGAGTCTTAATAGGGCGCATAGTCGCATGCTCTAGACCCGAAGCCGAGTGATCTATCCATGGGCAGGCTGAAGCGAGGGTAAGACCTCGTGGAGGGCCGAACCCACCAGGGTTGAAAACCTGGGGGATGACCTGTGGATAGGGGTGAAAGGCCAAGCAAACTCGGTGATAGCTGGTTCTCCCCGAAATAGCTTTAGGGCTAGCGTCGGGTGTTTAGTAGTGGTGGTAGAGCACTGATTGGGCAAGGGGGCCAACAAGCTTACCAACCTCAGTCAAACTCCGAATGCCACTACTCCATAACCCGGCAGTCAGACCATGGGGGATAAGCTTCATGGTCGAAAGGGAAACAGCCCAGACCGCCAGCTAAGGTCCCAAAGTGTGTACTAAGTGGAAAAGGATGTGGGATTGCCCAGACAGCCAGGAGGTTGGCTTAGAAGCAGCCACCCTTGAAAGAGTGCGTAATAGCTCACTGGTCGAGTGATCCTGCGCCGACAATGTAGCGGGGCTAAGTACACCACCGAAGCTGCGGAATCCGTAAGGATTGGTAGGGGAGCGTCGTGCCACCAGCGAAGCGGCCGGATAACCGCGCCGTGGAGGTCGCACGAGTGAGAATGCTGGCATGAGTAACGAAAGAGGGGGGAGGAACCCCTCCGCCGAATACCCAAGGGTTCCTGGGCAAGGGTCATCCGCCCAGGGTAAGTCGGGACCTAAGGCGAGGCCGAAAGGCGTAGTCGATGGATAACAGGTTGATATTCCTGTACCACCTATTCCGCGTCCAGACCGAATCAACGTCGCTAAGGAAACCCTTCGGGGCTACCGACCCACGTCGTAGTAGGTCAGCGAAGGAGTGACGGAGAAGGGTAGCTCAACCCAGGCGTTGGTTGACCTGGGGCAAGTGCGTAGGAGGGCCGGTAGGTAAATCCGCCGGCCGTATACTCTGAGACACGACGCCGAGTCGCTTCAGACGAAGTGAGTGATCCCATACTTCCTAGAAAAACTTCTAGCAAGCTGAATAGGTGCCCGTACCCCAAACCAACTCAGGTGGGTAAGTAGAGAATACTAAGGCGCTCGAGATAACTCTGGTTAAGGAACTCGGCAAAATGCCCCCGTAACTTCGGGAGAAGGGGGGCCACAGTAAGGTGACGGACTTCGCGTCCCGAGCCCGATGTGGCCGCAGAGACCAGTCCCAAGCGACTGTTTACTAAAAACACAGGACGGTGCAAAGTCGTAAGACGACGTATACCGTCTGACGCCTGCCCGGTGCCGGAAGGTTAAGAGGATCGGTTAGCTCACGCGAAGCTGAGAATCTAAGCCCCGGTAAACGGCGGCCGTAACTATAACGGTCCTAAGGTTGACCCCATAGAGGGGTGCTGCCCCCACACCGAGTGATTGGTGTGGTGCAGTCGGCTATATGCTGGAATAACCGTGTATCTGGCACTACCAGTTCTGTCACATGTCCACGCGATGATGTGGCAATGAACGGTGACAATGTGTCCAGTGCGGTCGATCAGCAGGAAAGTCCGCGACATGTGGCGTGGTGGATCGTCGGGTTCGTTGATGGCGAGGGTTGCTTTGGTATTTCGATTGTTCGGAATCGAACAAGCAGATTGGGTTGGCAAGTCCAGCCTGAATTCAGTGTGACGCAGGGTGAACGATCCTGTGAGTCACTCGAAATACTGAGGGACTATTTCGGTTGCGGAACAGTGATCCGCAATGTGAGACACGACAATCACCGAGAGTCGATGTATCGATTCTCGGTGCGAGGTCGAAACGATCTAGTCAAGATAATCCTTCCATTCTTCGATGCCCATCCGCTGCGCACGGCTAAGCGCGAAGAGTTCCGGAGATTCACAGATGTCATCGATCTGATGGTGAGAGGTGAACACCTCGATCCAGACGGTTTGGTGCGCATCGGTCGAATCACCGAAACCATGAATCGTCGAAAGCCGTCACGTGTTGTGGAATCCTCAGAGGCCATACGCCGACCATCTCTCCTCGACGGGAGAGACGAAGATATGGTCCATGCCCCACGGCGACGTGGGGACGATACATGAGCGAAATTCCTTGTCGGGTAAGTTCCGACCTGCACGAATGGCGTAACGACTTGGGAACTGTCTCAACCAGAGACTCGGTGAAATTGCACTCTGAGTAAAGATGCTCAGTACCCGTAGCAGGACGGAAAGACCCCGTGGACCTTGACTGCAGCTTGACATTGGATTTTGGTAATGGCTGTGTAGGATAGGTGGGAGGCTAGGAAATCGGACCGCTAGGTTCGACGGAGCCAATCTTGAAATACCACCCTTCTATTGCTGGAGTTCTAACCCTGGCCCATTATCTGGGTCGGAGACAGTGTCTGGTAGGCAGTTTGACTGGGGCGGTCGCCTCCTAAAAAGTAACGGAGGCGCCCAAAGGTTCCCTCACGCTGGTTGGCAATCAGCGGTCGAGTGCAAGTGCACAAGGGAGCTTGACTGCGACACATACAGGTGGAGCAGGGACGAAAGTCGGGACTAGTGATCCGACGGTGGCAAGTGGAAGCGCCGTCGCTCAACGGATAAAAGGTACCCCGGGGATAACAGGCTCATCTTCCCCAAGAGTCCATATCGACGGGAAGGTTTGGCACCTCGATGTCGGCTCATCGCATCCTGGAGCTGAAGCAGGTTCCAAGGGTTGGGCTGTTCGCCCATGAAAGCGGTACGCGAGCTGGGTTTAGAACGTCGTGAGACAGTTCGGTCCCTATCCGCTACGGGCGCAGGAGATTTGAGGAGAGCTATCCCTAGTACGAGAGGACCGGGATGGACGCACCTCTGGTGTGCCAGTTGTACTGCCAAGTGCACGGCTGGTTGGCTACGTGCGGAACGGATAAGCGCTGAAAGCATCTAAGCGCGAAGCCGGCCCCAAGATGAGATCTCCCACTGGAATAACCAGGTAAGGCCCCTTGTAGACCACAAGGTTGATAGGCCGGATGTGTAAGCACAGAAATGTGTTCAGCTGACCGGTACTAATAGGCCGAGGGCTTTGCACTCTCCCCGTGCTCGTTATGGAATTCTCGAGGAACGCGTTGGCAAACGCGCCGAGATCGAGGTTTCGGTGGCAATACCGGCGGGGATACACCTGTTCCCATTCCGAACACAGAAGTTAAGTCCGCCAGGGCCGATGGTACTGGGTTGGAGACGGCCCGGGAGAGTAGGTCGCCGCCGTTTTTTGTCACGAAGGGCCCCCGCCGGTGGGGCCCTTCGTCGCGTCTGCTCCTGCCGGGGCCAAAACAAGAGGTGGAGCGATCGGAGGTGGACAGACGAAATGCCCGACCGTCCCGTCGGGCCATCGCGTGGTCTCGTCGCAGATCGTTCCCACCATGATCGCGTCTTCGAGCGATGCTCCGGCGAGATCCGCTCCGACGAACCGCGCTCCTGTCAAGTTCGAGCGCGAGAGGTCCGCGCTGCGCAGGTCAGAATTGTCGAATCCGGCACCGCGGAGATCGGCGCCGGCCAGGACGGCGGAAGCGAGCGATCCCCGATCGAACTGTGCGCCGACGGCCGACATGTTGCTCATTTCAGCGGCTCTCAAGTCTGCCTCTTCGAGTTCCGCGTCGGTGATCGTTGCCCCGCCGAGGCGCGATGCTTGAAGGCGCGCCTCGTTGAGGAACGCCTCGCCGAGTCTGGCGTCGGCGAAGTCGGCATCGATGAGGTCTCGTCCACCCAAGTCCACGCCAGTGAGTTCGGCGCCCCGGCAGGCGAGCTTGCGAGCCCATGGGTCGCATCCGATTGGTAGGACGTCGTCGAATTGTTCGGGTCGCGCAGACGAGCAGGCGCCAACGAGCAGTGTGGCAATGACCGCAGTGACGAAAACCACGAGACGACGCGGCGCTAGTCGTATCGCACGAGAATCCGCCGCGCTCGCCCGGTCGGGCTTGTCAATCATCAGTCGTGTTCATGTGACGCCCGCCGTCGGGTACGACGAGTGTCGGGCACGGTGCGAGGTCGATCAATGAGCGGGCAGTAGAGCCTGCGAGGAGGCGCTTCAATGCGCCGTGACCTTGATGTCCGACGACGATGAAGTCTATGTTGTGGTCGCGTGCGTAGTTGGAGATGCCTTGGGCGGCTGGGTCGGTGAGCAATACTTCCTCATAAGCAATACCGGCGTCATCGAGGATGCCGCGGACCGCTGGGAAGACCGAGTCTCGAAAGAAATCGAGTGGATCGCCATCGTTGTCGGAGGAACCGGCTTGGCTGACGGCCCATTTGTCGTCGGGGCGGATCGCGTGGATGACGGTGATTTCGGCGTCGAATGCGTCGGCGACGCGTGCTGCGACGCGTGCCGCTTCAACACTGCCCACCGATCCATCGGTTGCCAACAGCAGCTTCATTGGATCCCTTTGCGTGGTGAGGTGCAGAGGTCAGGCGACCGTGATGGAATCGTCGGCATACACGTCCTGGATGGCGTTCAGAAGTTCGACACCGTCCGCCATTGGCTTTTGGAACGCCTTGCGGCCCGAGATCATGCCCGTTCCACCCGCGCGCTTGTTCACCACAGCCGTCATTACAGCTTGCTTGAGGTCTTTTGACCCGTCGCCGAGTGACGCGCCACCGCTGTTGATGAGGCCTGCGCGGCCCATGTAACAGTTCGCGAGCTGGTAGCGGGTCATGTCGATCGGGTTGTCGCTCGACAACTTCGAGTAGACGAGATCCGACGTTTTGCCAAAGCCGATGTCTTTGAACCCCGGCCGGTTCGTTTCGGGCAACTTCTGCTTGATGATGTCGGCTTCGATTGTGACGCCGATGTGGTTCGCCTGGCCGGTCAGGTCTGCTGCGGTGTGATAATCGACACCGTCTTTTTTGAATGCGTCATTGCGCAAGTAGCACCACAGAATCGTGAACATGCCGATCTCGTGGGCCTCTTGGAACCATTCGCTCACCTGTTGGATCTGGTAGTCGGCGTTCTCAGAACCGAAGTAGATCGTTGCGCCGATGCCGACGGCGCCCATGTCGAACGCCTGCGGGGGCGTCCCGTATGGAGTCTCGTCGTAGTGATTCGGGTAGGTGAGAAGTTCGTTGTGATTGAGCTTGACGATGAAGGGGATCTTGTGCGCCCAGCGGCGTGACGTCATGCCGAGTACGCCGAGCGTCGACGCCACAGCATTACAACCGCCCTCTACGGCGAGCCGTACGATGTTTTCCGGATCGAAATACGCCGGGTTCGGAGCGAACGAAGCGGCCGCGGTGTGTTCGATGCCCTGGTCGACCGGAAGGATCGACAAGTAGCCGGTGCCGCCGAGCCGACCGTGATCGAACATCGATTGGAAGTTGCGCAAAACACTGTTCGATCGGTCAGACTGCGAAAAAACGCGGTCGACGAAGTCGGGCCCGGGTAGGGAGAGCATGTCCTGCGGGATCGTCTCGCACTTGTGGTCGAGTAGCGCCTGAAATTCGTCACCGAGAATTTCAATGGTCCGTTTACTCATCGCGCTGTCAGCTCCTGTGTCGGAATGTTCCGGTCAATAGATCGGTAGATCCGCCCTCACAATGTAGTCAATCGTCGAGAGTGGATGTCGAGAGTGGATGTCGAAAGCGGGGGCCGAGAGGTGCGTCGCGGCGAGACGTGAGCACCGTCGAGCTGGGATGGCGTCAGTGTGGGTGCGGACGGTGACGGTGCACATACCGCAGCAGGCCGCTCGCTTCGGTCGCGAACGAGGTTCTGCGCGTGGTTCGTTCGATCTCTTCGTCTCGATGACCGCAGGCGCGCAAATCGGCGGCGTTCGCTATCTCGATCCTGCGACCGACTTCGGCAGGTGACTCATCCTGATATTTGTCGGCGATCGATGTCCATAGGCGGAGGCGCCGCTCTGCTTCGTCGAGTATGTGGTCGACGTTCGATTTGAGTCCGAAGTGAGCGAATCCCAGCGCCGGAACCGCGCGTTCGCGGTATCGATAGAACTGGCTGATCATTAGTTCGACGTCGATGTCGGGTGGAGGCACGGGCGGATGGACGATGTTGGTGTCGGGAAACGTGATTCCGACCGAGTCGCCGATCATCACAATGCCCGTCGTCGAGTCGATCAGGGACATGTGATGGTTCGCATGTCCGGGTGTGTACATGACGTCGAGCCACCGATTAGGCCCGATGTCGATGCGGTCGCCTTCGTCCACCGCATGTAGACGGGCCGACTCGATAGGTGTCATCTCGCCCCAGAGGGTTCGCAGCCCTTCGGCGCCGTAGATTCGTGTTGCCGAACGCAACAGGCGTGAAGGATCGTGCAGGTGGCTTGCGCCCCTTTCGTGGACGAAGACTTCTGCGTTCGGAAAGCGTTTCAACATGTTGCCTGCGCCGCCGGCGTGGTCGAGGTGGATGTGTGTGACGACGACCTGGGCGATTTCGTCGATGCCCATAGCGTCGAGGCCGGCCATGACCGCGTCGTGGCACGTCGTTGGGCCGGGCTCGATCAACGTCGGTATTGGGTCCGGTATCACGTACGTCGACAGGTTTTCGGGTTCGCCGAACATCTGTGCATCGATCATGAAGAGCCCGTCGCCAACTTTGCTCCACGAGTTGTCATTCTCGGTCAATTTCGGTACCCCAGTGTGGATTGCGCCTATTGGCACACGGTCCCGTTGGGCGGGGCCTCGAGATCGATCAGGTACTTGTCGACGATATCGTCGACACAAATGCTGCGGCCGGTAGCGTAGATGGTGTGTCCTTCGCCCTCATAGGTGACGAGCACGCCCGAATCGAGCTGGGAGGAGAGTGCCGCGCCCCATTCTCTCGGCGTTGCGGGATCGCCCGTTGTGTTCAAGATCAGGATTGGCGCTGCGCCCCGACCGGAGACGGCGCCGTGTGGATTTGCCTGAGCGGGCCAGGCTGCGCATGTCGACGCTTCGATCAGCAAGCTCGAACCGAAACGAGGCGATCGAGCCGACAGATCGGCGCGAGCGCCGACGATCTCATCGATTGTCGGGGGGGTAACGTCTGTACACACAATCGCGAAGTAGGCATCGAGAGTGTTGGGGTACGTCCCGTCGGGTTCCGTTGCCAGGTACTGGTCTGTGAGCGCCACGAGGGCCGAACCGTCGCCTTCGTCGGCTTCGTCGAGGGCGCGCGTGAGTGTCGACCAGCTCTCTTCGCCGCCGTAGAGGCCCTGGGTAACGCCCAGGCTGAACTCGCCCGGCCCGGCTGCTCGTTCGCGAGGCGACGGAATCGGCGATTGGTCGGAGCGCGATACGATCGCATCGAACGCGGCTGCCGGGTCTTTGCCGTCAGACCAGTTGCAGCCGTTGTCTTTGCACCATTCGAAGTAACTTTCGAGCGCTCGTTCGAATCCCACTGCTTGGGTAGCGGCGAATTCGATTGCGCCGAGCGTCGGATCGACCGCTCCGTCGAGCACGAACGCACGCACACGTTCCGGGTAAAGTTCCGCGTAAGTCGCGCCGAGGCGTGTGCCGTACGAGAAACCGAGGTACGACAGATCGTCTGCGCCGAGCGCGGCGCGTACGGCGTCCATGTCTCGAGCCGCGTCGACGGTGCCCATGTGGGCGAGCAGTGGCCCGGCCTCGGCGGCGCAAGCTGCGCCGAACGACTGCGCATTGTCCATCGCGATATTCCACTCGGCGTCGTCGTCTGGGCTGGGGTCGACAGCGACGAACTCGGCGGCATCGACGCCGCAGTCGATCGGCGAGCTTGCACCGACGCCCCGAGGATCGAAGCCGACTATATCGAATCGTTCGCGGATCGAGGTCGCGAGCGAAGGGCCGAAGGCCTTGACGACATCGACGGCGGAGACTCCCGGCCCTCCAGGGTTGATGACGAGCGGGCCGATTCGCTTGGCGGGGTCGAGAGCCCGCAGCCGAATCATCGCGAGGTCGACGTTCCCGACTGACGCGTCATTGCGGTCGATCGGCACGTTCAGCGTGGCACATTCGAAATCGCCGAAACATCTCGACCAGTCGAGCGGGCCCTCGTTACTAGCGGCGTTGTCTGTCTCGGCGGCCGACGAGCAGGCAGCCAGAACAACAGCGACGGCTACGGCGACAATGATCGAGCGTCTCACGCGATTCATCGTAGGCGAGTCGGGCCCTTACGGTCGGGGCGTGAGCCCGGATTCGGTGAGGAGAGCGTCCACGATCGCGAGTAGCTCATCGTTGTCCAAGCAGGTTTCGAGGTCGGCGCGGCTCATTGTGCCGTCCTCGTCGGACATGAGCATTCCGACCGCGTATACGACGAGATCCTCACTGTCAAAGGTCTTGAGCATCTTGTCATCTGCGCTGAGCGCAGCTAGTGCCGCTGTGGCGCGTTGACGTTGTGGCTCGCTTTGCATCACTGCGCTCCTATTTCGTTGGTTGGCTCGTTGGTTGGCTCGTTGGTTGCGATATCTGTTTCGTCTAGTCGGCGCAAGAGAAGGCCCGTTCGAGCCTTCGGCCAAAAAAATGTCGTCTTCGGGGGCATACGTCCCCCAGTCGCGGCGACACGCTCGATCTCGTCGACACCGACCGCGGCGACGAGAACGCCGACGTCGGCCTCGCCGTTTTCGACCCTAGCGATGATATTCGACGCGCAATGATGGAACACGGCATGAGCGGCGCCGAGTTCGGGCATCAACACTCGGTGCACCCAGGTCACATCCAGCGCCCTAGTCGTTTCGGGCACTTCGTCGAGGCGAGCCGAGTCTTCGGGACGTAACACCGGGCGGCATGCCCACCTTGCGTCTCGCGTGACGACGACGACGGCGCCGGGTGCAGTTGCCGCTTCGGTCGCGCCTGGGTCGACTGTGGTCACCTCAGCGATCGACGTGAGCGCAGACTCGAGGCTACGTCCGCCGAGATCGACGTCGGGCAAAACGCGGTGGATCGGTCGTACGACGAGATTTGTCGGATCCAGGGGTACGACAAACGTCATGATCCGTCGTGCACCCGGTGCGACATTGGCATCGACGGCGTCGAGGTATTCGCATGCGACCGTGTAGCGGTGATGGCCGTCGGCTATCACGACGGGAGCGGAGTCGACGACCTTGGTGATTGTTTCGACCAACGCCGGAGAGCGGATAGCCCAGATACGGTGGTGGACGCCCTCATCGTCGGTGTCAGAAATCAGCGGTGGGCCAGACGGCTCGAGCGTTTCCACCAAATCAGGCGCAAGCGACATGGCGTAGATCATCGACAGGTTCGTCCGGGTCTCTTCGAGCGAAACAAGGCGGTCCGAAGATGCCTTCGGCGTCGTTTCTTCGTGTGGGAGGACGCCGTCGGCGCCGATTGCGAGCGCCCCGACCACACCTGTGGTTTGGTGGAGATCGCCTTGTGAGTCACGGTAGCCCTGGCGGTAAATGTAATAGGCAGGGTCGGGGTCTGTTACGAGAATCCCCGATCTGAGCCATCCCTCCAAGACACGCGCTGCTCGATTATGCGCAGCGCGTGTCTCGCCAGACGATGCGTGCGCTGCGGAACTAGCATCGCCGACGACAGTGGGAAGGTCGAGATTGACGATGTTGTGCTGATCTCTGGCCCGTAACTCGGCAGCTTCTGACTCATCGATCACGTCGTACGGTGGAGCTGTACGCGTTCTTGTCGAGTCCTGATATCGCGTAGCACGGAACGGGGCGAAAACGGGGACATCGTCGGGTAATGGGTCCAAGGCGATTCTCCGCAGACGATCTACTAGGTCGTCCAGGCTAACCAAACCGATCGGCCGTCGGCGTATTGGCGGGGCGTCCATGGGCCGACGACGCCGAAGAATCGGCGTGCCGAACGCCGAGTGTGATAGGATGTCGGCTCCCGGGTTGGTGGAGGTAGCGCCGTGGCAGAGAAGTCACTACTGAATGCTTGGAAAGAATATGTAAGTGAGGGACGCGGTTTGCATACCGAGTCTCGTAAGCAAGTCGAGGCCTTTGTGAAGCGTCTCGTCCGCGAGGGAGAGCTTCGCTCAGATCAGGTCCAGGGTGCCGTCGATGAAATTCAAAAGCGATCCGAGAAAACGTTTGACGCCATCGCGAAAAGGGTGCGGCAGACGATCGGCGACGAACTCGAACGCATTGGCGTGGCGACTCGCAAAGACGTGGATCGCCTCGAGCGCGACATAGCCAAGCTCAAGAAGCAGATGGACGGCTTCGACGCGGGTTCCAAGGCATCGCGACGTAAGCCGAATGTAAAGGCGTCGGCGAAGAAACCGGCCACAAAGAAACCGGCCACAAAGAAACCGGCCGCAAAGAAGCCGACGAGCAAAACCGTGACGGCGAAGAAGTCATCGGGCGCCGCGAAGAAGCCGGGTGTGTCGAAGGCGAGTGCGACGAAGACGAAGCGTCCGCCGTCGAAGCGTGCGGCGAGTAGCAAACGAGCCGAGCCGACATCGAGTAAATGAACGACTTGGCGTCCATCGAATCTCGTCTCGACGAGATCGAGAGCGAGTCGCAGTCTCAAGCCGATGCCGTTGCCGACCAGCTCGATGGTATATGCGACGAACTCACCAACCTGATTCGGGACGGCCGGAGTCGGCGCGTAGACGATGGCGAGGCGTCTGCTGGCGTACCACCTCCTTGACACGAAGGCGGCTCGACACCGAACTCGTACGACGCGGACTCGTGTCGTCGCCTGAAGTCGCGCACAGCGCGATCGACGCGAATACCGTGACCGTGAGTGGGGCGATTGCCGACAAGCCGTCGAGACAGGTTCGGCCCGGTGAACCGATTGAGATCCTCGCGCCGCGGCCGCGCTACGTGGGGCGCGCTGGGCTCAAGCTCGAATTTGCACTGGACGAATTCGACATTGATGTGTCGAACAAACGATGCCTCGATGTCGGAGCGTCGACGGGAGGGTTCACCGATTGTCTGCTCCAGCGAGGCGCTTCGATCGTGTACGCGGTCGATGTCGGCCATGGTCAGCTTCACTCGAGGTTGCGTAGCGATGCTCGAGTCGTGGTGCGTGAGCGAACAAATGCCCGGTCGATGACGCTCGAATTGGTCGACGATCGCAACGTCGATATTGCGGTAGCCGATCTGGCGTTTATTTCGCTGCGCCTCGTGAACCCCGCTGTCATGGGCGTTATTGAGCACGACGGCGATGTGATATATCTGATCAAGCCGCAATTCGAGGCGCCCAAAGACCAGGTCGGAAAGGGTGGCATCGTTTCTGACCCCCAGGTGTGGCAGTCAGTGCTCACGCGTCTGCTCGGTCTGTTCTCTGCCCAGAATCTCTACATGATCGGTGTCGTCGCGTCGCCGATACGAGGCGCCAGCGGCAACGTCGAATTTCTTGCGCACCTACGCAAAGACAGCCCGGCATGTCGTGTCACTCCTGACGACGTCACCGAAGTCGTTGCCCAAGCTAAGAGTCGGCAGTCGCCTTGAGGGCCGCAGAGTTTGTCCACTCCGTCGCGATCTTCGTACACCCGCAGCGCGAGGTCGCGGTCGCGGTCGCTTCAGAGCTGGTCGACGCAATGCGCTCGGTCGGTATCGTGACCGTGGCGGAGCGGCTGGTCGCCGATATCATCGAGGTCGATGAAGTCGTGATGACCTCGGACATTCCTGCGCGCAGTGACCTCGCGATCTCGGTCGGCGGCGACGGCGCGTTGCTTCATACGTTCCGCGAGGTTCCAGGTATGCCGCTGCTCGGAGTCAACTGCGGCGAACTCGGGTTTCTCGCCGAGGTGAAGGTCGGCGAAATCGAACAGCTCGCGGAACTGCTCGATTCCCGCCCGCTCGTCACAGAGGATCGTCTCGTGTTGACGGCGAGCGTCTATGACGCATCTGGGAATGCACTCGACACGGATCCTATTTTCGCTCTCAACGAGATCGCCGTCCAGAAGGGACCCGGGCGCACGCCGAGACTCGGCATATCGATCGACGGCTCTAGGCTCGCTCGGTTCCTTGTCGATGCAATCCTGGTCGTTACGCCGACCGGCAGCACGGGATATAATCTGTCGTCGGGCGGTCCAATCATGAGTCCCGGCGTCGATGCCTTTGCGGTGACGCCGGTCGCTCCGCATTCCATGTGGGACCGCAGTATTGTGGTAGGTCCACGTTCGAGTGTTTCGATCGACAACATCGGCGACCGCCCGGCGGTCTTGTGCACCGATGGAGTCGAGATCTGTACCGTCGAACCGGGAATGCGCACTGAGGTGAGTGCGAGTCGGTCTCCGGCTCGGCTCGTTGTGTGGGAACGTCGAGATTTTGCCCGTCGCATCAGGCGGACGTTTTCGCTCGACGGACCGAGCAAGCACCGATTCGGCACGATTGCTGGATCGAGTGCTACAGTCGATTCCGACCTTTAAGTCCTGTCCAGCGAGACCGGAAAGGTGACGAATGCCTCAGCCGTTCTGTGCGCGTGTACGCGTTCTCGATCCCGACGACGTCCGTCGAGCTATGACCCGGATCACCCACGAGATCCTCGAGCGCAACCACGGTGGCAACGACGTCATCCTCGTTGGTCTTCACACCCGCGGTGTGCCGCTTGCGCACCGCATCGCGAAGACTGCCGCCGCGGTCGAGGGTGTCGACCTTGCGGTCGGAGAGATCGACATCGCTTTCTACCGAGATGACATCTCGATACGTCCGCGAAATCCGACCGGCCCGACCGAAGTTCCCGAAGCCGTCGACGGGGCAACGATCGTGCTCGTCGACGACGTGCTCGCCACCGGAAGGTCGGTGCGAGCCGCCATCGACGCGCTGCTCGACTTCGGACGACCTCGCGCAGTGCAGCTCGCCGTCCTTGTGGATCGAGGCCACCGCGAATTCCCGATCCGTCCCGACTACGTCGGCAAGAACATACCGACCGCGGCGTCTGACGTGGTCAAGGTGCGTCTCGAAGAAATCGACGGTAGCGACGGCGTTGACATCGGCGATCGGGTCGGCGATCCGGCTGGGGTCCTGCCATGATGGACTCGATCTCTGAAACCCGCAATCTGCTCAATATCGGCGATTTGAGCCGAACTGCAATCGAAGAGGTCCTCGAGTTGACCGAAGCGTTTCGCGAGGTATCGGCCCGTCCGATTCCGAAAGTTCCGGCGCTGCGCGGACGGACAGTGGCGAACTGTTTCTTTGAAGACTCGACTCGAACCCGGCTTTCGTTCGAGATGGCGGCTAAACGGCTTTCTGCCGACGTCGTCAACTTCACAGCCAAAGGATCGAGCTTGTCGAAAGGAGAGTCGATCCGGGACACGGTTCGAACTCTCTGCGCGATGGGTGCGCAAGGCATCATCTGTCGGCACCATTCCCCGGGCGTAGCGACGCGAATCGCCGGTTGGGTCGACGTCCCGGTAATAAATGCCGGTGACGGTTCGCACGAGCACCCAACTCAAGCACTGCTCGACGTCGCGACGGTCGTGCAGGCGCGCGGCCCGATGGATGATCTCAATGTTGTTATCGTCGGCGACATCGATCACTCACGCGTGGCGCGCTCGAACGTCACGGCGTTCAACACGATGGGTGCAAACGTCACACTCTGCGCCCCACCTACTTTGTTGCCGCCCGGAGTATCGACATGGCCTGCCGCGATCGCCCACGAACTCGACGATGTTCTCGACAAGGCCGACGTCGTGTATATGTTGCGAATGCAACGCGAGCGGATCGAGGCTGATCCTGTCCTGCCGTCGATTCGAGAGTATCTCGATCGGTATGGCCTCACGACGGCTCGTGCTCGCCGGTTTGGTTCGGACACCCTCGTGATGCACCCGGGCCCGATGAATCGAGGCGTCGAAATAGCGTCCGAGGTTCCCGACCTTGCAAACTCGCTCGTTGAAGCGCAGGTCGCGAATGGTGTAGCCGTGCGCATGGCGGTGCTTTACCTAACGATGGCTGGGATGCAATGAACGACTTGACTATCACCGGTGGACGAGTCTGGGACGGATCAGAGCTTGCCGGCGCCGATCTGGCGATACGAGGCAGCGAGATCGTAGCGGTTGGCGCGAAACTCGACGCAGACGGCGCCGTCGCGCTCGACGCGAGCGGGTGCATCGTCATGCCCGGCCTTGTCGACATCCATGTCCATTTCCGCGAACCGGGCGAAGAAGAGGCAGAAGACATCCTGTCTGGCTCGGCTGCGGCCGCAGCCGGCGGCTACACCGATGTAGTCACGATGCCGAATACGAAACCAGCAGTCGACACGGCCCAGGTCGTGGCCTCGATCCGCTCGATCGGAGACAACATCGGTCTCGTTCGTGTTCATCCGGCAGGTTGCGTGACGCGCAACCGTGAAGGCGGCCGGCTCGCCGAACTCAACGAAATGCACCGAGCGGGTGTGAGAGTTTTCACCGACGACGGGTCGCCGATTTCTAACAGTTCGCTCATGCGTCGAGCGCTCGAATATGTCAGCGCGTTCGGTGGAGTCGTGGCCGACCATTGCCAGGATCTGTCTTTGACAGAAAAGGCGCAGATGCACGAGGGCGATGTGTCCGGACGGCTTGGGCTGCCGGGCTGGCCGGCATCTGCCGAGGAGATCATGGTCGCACGCGACATCTTGTTGGCCGGGGCTGCCGGCGCCCGGGTGCATCTCCAACACATTTCCAGCGCCTGGTCGGTCGAGCTGATTCGTCACGCCAAGGATCGCGGCATACGCGTCACAGCAGAGGTCACTCCGCACCATCTGGCTTTGAGCGACAAATGCGCTGAGATGTTCGACCCGGTATTCAAAGTGAATCCGCCGATCCGCGACAAAGACCACATTGACGTACTGCGCCGCGGGCTCGCAGATGGCACGATCGACGCGGTGGCGACCGACCATGCTCCGCACAAGTCGGAGAACAAAGAAGAGTGGACGAGCGCGCGGCCCGGCATGCTCGGCCTCGAGACGGCACTGCCCGTTGTCTACGAGCTGGTCGGCAGCGGCGAGATGACATTTGCTCGCTTCGTCGACTCGATGGCGACAATGCCGGCTCAGATCGCGGGCCTTCCTCAACGTGGTGCACTCGAACCAGGAGCAATCGCCGACTTGTGCATATTCGACCCCAACGAAGTATGGGAGGTCGATCCACGCGTATTCATGTCGAAGTCGCGCAACTCTCCGTTTGCCGGTATGAAAATGCAGGGACGTGTGCGTCACACGGTTCTCGCCGGTCGACCGACATGTGTCGACGGCCGCGTCACTCACGAGCGGGTCTGATGGTTACGGGCCTGCTCCAAGACTCAGTAGCGGCGGTGATCGTCGTCGACGACGGTACGGTGTTTTGGGGTACCGCCCTGGCCGAGACGGCGTCCCGCTTCGGCGAGATCGTCTTCAACACGTCACTCACCGGCTACCAAGAGATCATCAGCGATCCGTCCTACGCAGGCCAGATCGTCTTGATGACGAATCCCCACATCGGCAATTACGGATCGAACCCGACCGACGACGAATCACAGCGGCCACGCGCTGTAGCGATCGTGACGCGCTCGCTCGCGCGGCGACCGTCGAATCGGCGATCGACCGAATCGTTCCCCGCATATCTCGAGCGAAACCGTGTCGCAGCGATCGAAAACATCGACACGCGAGCGCTCACGCGCCACATTCGCTCGATCGGAGCGTCGCGTGCGGGGGTATTCACCGGCCCTGACGCAGGATGCGACGTTTCAGAGTTGGTCGGCCTCGTTCGGGAGTCGCCGGCGATGGTTGGACGTGACCTGGTGGCGGCTGTGACGACACGGCAATCGTACGAATCCCCATTCATGCCCGAGACAACCGCGTTTCGCGTAGCGGTCGTCGACTTCGGGGTGAAGACGACGATCCTGCGACGACTTGCTTCTGTGGGCTGCTCTGTGACGGTGTTTCCGGCGACGACGACGACCGACGACATCCTCGAAATCGAACCCGACGGCGTCATGCTCTCGAACGGCCCGGGCGACCCCGCCGCTGTCGACGGGGCGCCGCAGCGAGTCAGAGAATTGCTCGGCCGGACGCCCGTATTCGGCATCTGTCTCGGTTATCAGATCCTCGGCCTCGCGATGGACGGGTCAACGCTCAAACTGCCGTTCGGCCACCACGGCGCCAACCATCCGGTGATCGACCTCGAGACCGGCCGCGTCGAGATCACTTCACAGAATCATGGTTTTGCCGTCGAGTTCGACAGCGCGAATGAGACGTGCGTCGGGACGGTCGAACTCACTCACAGGAACCTCAACGACGGCACACTCGAGGGGTTCAAGTGTCGTGACGTCCCGGCGTTCGGCGTACAACATCATCCCGAGGCCGGCCCCGGACCGCACGACGCTGCGCACCTGTTCGACCGGTTCACGTCGTTGATGAGCGCGTTCGGTACGTCGGGAGTGACCTGATGGCGTTGCGCGACGACATCCGCTCGATTTTCGTGATCGGATCCGGCCCGATCGTGATCGGCCAAGCATGTGAGTTCGACTACTCGGGCACGCAGGCGGTCCGCGTGCTGCGCGAACTCGGATTTCGTGTGATCCTGCTCAATTCGAATCCAGCAACGATCATGACCGATCCCGATCTCGCCGATGCGACCTACATCGAGCCGATCACGCCCGAGTATGCCGCGGCGATCATCGAGCTGGAGCGCCCCGATGCGATCCTGCCGACGATGGGCGGACAGACGGCTCTCAACGTCGCGGTCGAACTCGCCGAGGGCGGAGCGCTCGACAAATACGGCGTCGAGCTGATTGGGGCGAGCCTCGACTCGATAAAGACCGCCGAAGACCGCGAGGCGTTCAAATCGGCGATGATAGAGATCGGGCTCGACGTTCCACGTTCCGGTGCGGCGACGTCGAATGGCGAAGCGGTCGCGCTCGCCGACGAGATCGGCTACCCGGTCGTTGTACGTGCTGCCTTCACGCTTGGCGGCGCCGGGTCGGGCACGGCGCACGACCGTGACGAACTGGTTGCGATTGCGGCCGAAGGCATCAAGCAGTCACCCGTCGATCAGGTGTTGATCGAAGAATCGGTGCACGGCTGGAAAGAATTCGAACTCGAGGTCATGCGCGACCTCGACGACAACTGCGTGATCATCTGCTCGATCGAAAACATCGACCCGATGGGGGTCCACACCGGAGATTCGATCACCGTCGCGCCCGCACAGACGCTCAGCGACGTCGAATACCAGGCGATGCGCGACGCTGCACTCGCCTGCATGCGTCGGATTGGGGTGTCTTCGGGCGGCTCGAATGTGCAATTCGCGCTCGATCCTGCGTCAGGCCGGATGGTGATCATCGAGATGAACCCCCGCGTCAGTCGGTCGTCGGCGCTCGCATCGAAAGCTACAGGATTTCCGATTGCGAAGATGGCGGCCCAGCTCGCCGTCGGATTGACCCTCGACGAGATCCCGAACGACATCACAAAGAAGACGCCGGCATGTTTCGAGCCGGTGATCGACTATGTCGTAACGAAGATTCCCCGCTTCGCGTTCGAGAAGTTCCCCGGCGCCGACGACACGCTTGGTACCACCATGCGCTCCGTCGGCGAGGTCATGGCGATCGGTCGGACCTTCGAGGAGTCGTTACAGAAGGCGGTTCGTTCGCTCGAACTCGGCCGCTCAGGGCTGAACGCCGATCCGGAAGAGACCGTCGAATGTGACTTCGAGGCGTTGGTGGCGTCACTCGAACGGCCTACTCCGGGGCGCTTGTTCGACATCGAAACTGCACTGCGCGGTGGGGCGACAATCGAGCGTGTTCATGCTCTGACCGGCGTCGATCCGTGGTTTCTCGAAGCGATCGAATATCTCGGCAGGGCGCGGATCGCTCTCGAGGCACTTGGTTTCGACGGCTGTTCGCGGGAGAAGCTGAGAGAAGCGAAGCGTCTCGGGTTTTCCGACGCGCAGCTTGCTCACCTTTGGTGCACCGACGAAGGATCGGTGCGCAAGCTACGAGTCCAGGACGCGATAATTCCAGTGTTCAAAACGGTCGACACCTGTGCTGCAGAGTTCGAAGCACACACTCCATATCATTATTCGACTTATGAAGATGTCTCCGAAGTATCGACGTCTGAACGACCGCGCGTATTGATTCTCGGCGCCGGGCCGAACCGGATCGGCCAAGGGATCGAGTTCGACTATTGCTGCGTGCACGCTGTCTATGCCCTTGAAGAAGCAGGCTTCGAGACCGTCATGCTCAATTGCAATCCCGAAACGGTGTCGACCGACTACGACACGGCTTCGCAGTTGTTCTTCGAGCCACTCACGGTCGAGGATGTGCTCGCGGTCGTCGACGCGGTCAGTCCGGTCGGCGTAATCCTCCAGCTCGGCGGACAGACGCCGCTCAAGCTCGCCCATGGCCTATCCGGCGCCGGGGTCGCAATTGCCGGCACTTCACCCGATTCGATCGATCTCGCCGAGGACAGGCGGCGATTCGGTGAGCTATGTGATTCGATCGGGCTCCGCCAACCGCGCGGGGGCATCGCTGTAACGCGCCGTGACGCCGAAGAGATTGCTGAAACGATCGGTCCTCCGGTCCTGCTCCGTCCGAGCTACGTACTCGGCGGCAGAGCGATGCAGATCCTCTACTCGGCGACAGACGTTGGCGACGCGGTCGACGCGATGACCGACGACACACAGGGGCCGTACCTGATCGATCGCTTTCTCGAAGACGCGATCGAGGTCGATGTCGACTGTTGCTTCGATGGCGAGACATTCTTGCTCGGCGGCGTGCTCGAACACATCGAGGAGGCGGGCGTTCACTCCGGCGACTCGGCATGCGTCATTCCGCCGACGACATTGTCGGCGGCAACCGTGGATGAAATCGTCTTCGCCGCCGAAAAGCTCGCTCGGGCGCTCGACGTGCGGGGCCTGTTGAATGTGCAGTTCGCCGTGCGAGACGACGAGATCTACGTGATCGAAGCGAATCCGCGGGCGTCGCGTACGGTTCCGTTCATCTCGAAGGCGACGAACGTTCCACTCGCAAAGATCGCTGCTCGGATCGCGATGGGTGAGACGATCGCTTCACTCGCCGGGGCGGGATATTTGCCCTTCGATCCTGCGAGGCTCCCTCACATTGCCGTGAAAGAAGCCGTGCTTCCGTTCCGCCGTTTTGTCGGCGCGGATTCGCTGCTCGGGCCCGAGATGCGCTCCACCGGAGAGGTCATGGGCATATCGCGGCGATTTGGCGCAGCATTCGGCAAGGCGCAAGTCGCTGCGGGAATGGCCCTGCCCGCGGCCGGCTGTGTCTTCATCAGCGTCGCGGACCGAGACAAGGGCCCGGCATTGCTTTCGGTCGCGTGTGACTTGCACGAACTCGGGTTCGTTTTCGCTGCGACCTCTGGTACGCGCGAGTGGCTCGAGCGTGCCGGCGTAAGCGTCGTCGAACCTGTCGTCAAGCTCAGTGACGACCAAAGCCATGGCGTGACCGCTGTCGATCTGATCGAAGATGGCGAGATCTGTCTTGTGATCAATACCCCGCGCGGGCGCGGCCCTCATGCCGACGGAATGTACATCCGCAACGCGGCCGTGCATGTCCCGATACCGATCGTGACGACCGTGTCGGGCGCCCGAGCCGCTGTCGCGGCGATTCGCGCCGAACGCCGTCCCAGCGAGGTGGTCAGCCTCCAAGCGTGGCACGGCATCATGGAGATGACGAGGGCGGGTGCGGTATCGACCTGACAGCACGAATTGGAACGGTGACTCTTCCGAATCCGGTAATCGCGGCGTCCGGATGCTTCGGCGCCGGCGACGAGATGATCGGAACCGTCGACGCGGCCGCATTGGGCGCCGTGGTCACGAAGTCGATGTCGTTCGAACCGTGGCGGGGTAATCCGCCACCTCGGCTCGTTCCGGCAGCCGGCGGAGGGATGCTCAACTCGATCGGTCTTGGAAATCCTGGTGTTTGCGCTTGGCGTGACGTTGGATTGCCGTCGCTCGAGGCTGCCGGCGTCAGGGTCATTGCGAGCATTTGGGGCCGTACCGTCGGCGAGTTCATTTCTGTCGCGGAGATCGTCGCGGAAGAGGCGAGCCGCCTTGTTGCGGTCGAGGTGAACGTGTCGTGTCCGAATCTCGAATCGGCAGGGGACATGTTTGCCCATGATCCGGTTCAGACGGCAGCGGTCATCGAGCGTGTTGTGTCAATCGTCGAACCGTTGCCGGTTTGGGCGAAACTGTCACCCAACGTGCCGTCGACGGTGCCGCTCGCCATTGCGGCACGGGACGGCGGGGCGGATGCCGTCGTATTGGTGAATTCATTGATCGGTATGCGCATCGATACGAAACGTCGCCGTCCGTTCCTCGCGAATGTGACGGGAGGTTTGACTGGTCAACCGCTCCGGCCCGTGGCGGTTCGATCGGTGTATGAGTGTCGTGGCGCCCTTGGCGCCGAGATCGGTATCGTCGGTGTCGGCGGCGTTGCGAAGCCGGATCACGTGATCGAATTCCTCATGGCGGGCGCCGACGCTATCGAGATCGGTTCGGCGCATCTCGCCGATCCGCGAGTCGGGGTCAAGACGCTGCGTGGCCTGCGTAGAGCACTGCGCGAACACGGTTTGGCGAGTGTGGGGGCGGCAGTCTCGGTCGCTCAGTGAAGCCGACGAGGGTTTCGTACTCGTTTTGGAGCCGCGCCGACGTATCCAGCGATTTCCTGCTCACCGACCTAGCGCGTAGTATTGCCAATCATCCGGATCAGTGCTGATCTGAATTGCCAGGCCGACCCAGTTGGAGGGCCCAGATGCCGTTACCACCTCAGCTCACCGCGGAGCAACGTCAACTCGCCCTCGAGAAGGCGGCAGCAGCACGGCGCGAGCGCGCAGAGGTCAAAGAGAAGCTCAAGATGGGCGGCGTGACCCTGGCTGAACTCTTCGATCAGGCTGAGACGTCGATCATCATCGGGAAGATGAAGATCGTGGCAGTACTCGAATCGTTACCGGGCGTCGGCAAAGTGAAAGCTCGTCGCCTGCTCGAGCGGTTCGAGATCTCTGATTCGAGGCGCGTTCGTGGGCTCGGCAGCAAGCAGCGTAAGGCTCTGCTCGAAGAGTTCGACTGACCCCGATGATCGGGGCCGGGCGCGTCCTGTGCGTTACAGGGGCGTCGGGAGCGGGCAAGGGCACGGTTGTAGCCGCGTTACTGAAGCGACACGGCGACATAGCGCTGTCGGTCTCGACGACTACGCGCAAGAAGCGGGTGGGTGAGATCGACGGGGTCGACTATCACTTCGTTCGTCGCGAAGAATTCGATGCGCTCGAGTCGTTGGGCGAGTTCGTCGAGACGACCGAGATCTATGGGAATCGCTACGGCACGACGTTCGACGCGGTCGACGAGATAGTCGAATCGGGGCGAACCGTCATGCTCGAACTCGACACGCGGGGAGCGAGGTTCGTCGCGGCCGAGTACCCACACGCAATCATCGTGTATTTGCGTGCACCAAGCGTGGATGAGCAACGCAAACGTCTCATGTCGCGCGGCGCCCGTGGCGCCGATCTCGAGCGGAGGCTCGCAGAATCGGTCGACGAAGACGCCAACGCCGTCGAATTTGGCCATGTCGTGACGAACGACGTGCTGGCCGATACGATTTCCAATGTGGAATCGATCTTGTTCCGCTAGTGTGAGCAGTTCGATCTCAAGAGTTCGTGTGCAGTTCGATCAACCAACAGGAGAGCGCACGTGTCGATGATGGAACCACCTATCGAAGATTTGATCTCACGTCTCGACCACGGCAAATATGAGCTGATTACGGTCGCTTCGAAAAGGGCGCGAGACATCAATGCCTATTATCACGAACTCGGCGCCGGGACTCGTGGTTACATACCGCCGCAGGTAATGTCGCAGGGTAAGCCGCTCAGCATCGCGTTTGAAGAGATTGCGCAAGACAAGCTCGTTGCCGCCGTGAGTTCCGAGTCCGCAGACGACGGGGAACCAGACGCGGCGGCAGAGTCCGACGCCACCTGAGTGCGCCGCTATGCGAAATGAGTCCTAGCCCCCTTGCCGGTCGGAACGTCGTGCTCGGCGTGACCGGCGGGATTGCGGCGTACAAGGCCGTCGATGTACTGCGTCAACTCACCTCACGCGGCGCCGATGTTCGAGTCGTCTTGACACGCTCTGCCGAACGGTTCGTCGGGCCGGTCACGTTCTCTGCACTGTCCGGCGCGAATGCGATGACGGAACTCTGGGATGCCGACGATCCGATTCCGCACACGCGCCTCGGCCGATGGGCGGATGCAGTAGTTGTTGTTCCGGCGACGGCAAATTTTGCTGCCCGTCTGGCGCACGGGCACGCCAACGACCTTCTCACCAATACGATCCTCGCGACGCGAGCTCCGGTCGTCGTAGCTCTTGCGATGCACACCGAGATGTGGGAGAAGGCGAGTGTCCAACGCAATGTCGAGACCATGAGCGACGACGGTGCGGTCATCGTCGCGCCTGACGACGGGCCGCTTGCCGGAGGCGATTCCGGCGTGGGCAGGTTGGCCTCCGCGGATACGATCGTGGCCGCTGTCGAGGGCGTCTTCGACAGCGGCGCCTGCGATATGACTGGATTGAACGTCGTCGTCACAGCCGGCGGGACCAGGGAGCCGATCGACCCGGTTCGCTACATCGGTAACCGCTCGTCGGGCAAAATGGGCACGACGATCGCCGCCGCAGCGCGCCGCCGGGGTGCAAACGTCGTCTTGATCACGACGGCGCCGAGCATCGCCGGTGGCGACTACGATGTGGCCGTCGTCGAGACCGCCGCTGAGTTGTGCGAGGTCGTACTCGACCGGGCAATGGACGCCGACGCAGTCGTCATGTCCGCGGCCGTCGCGGATTTCAGACCCGAAACGATTGCGACTACCAAGATCAAGAAATCCGAGGGGACGCCGCAATTGCGCCTCGAGCCGACCGTTGACGTCCTCGCTGAACTCGGGAGGCGCAAGAGGAGTCAGTTCCTCATCGGTTTCGCCGCGGAGACGAACGACGTTGCCGCATTTGGCGCCGCCAAGGTGCGCGAAAAGAATCTCGATCTGCTGGTAGCGAACCTCGTCGGTGTGCCAGACTCTGGGTTCAGCTCAGACACCACCCGAGCGTATCTCTGCGGTTCCGACGGATCGATAGAGGATGTTGGATTGGTATCCAAACTGGATCTGGCCGAGCAGCTGTGTGATCGGATCGTGGCAGGCGCGCCATCTCGGCGCGGTTGCTAACGCTACGGACACAGCGAGCGAACAGGAGAGTGCGTTGAAGAAGATGTTGTTCACTTCAGAGTCTGTGACTGAAGGCCATCCCGACAAGATGGCCGATCAAATATCGGACGCGGTGCTCGATGCCCTGCTCGACCAAGACCCATACTCACGCGTCGCCTGCGAGACTCTCGTGACCACGGGCATCGCTTTTGTCACGGGCGAGATATCGACGGACGCCTACGTCGATATTCCCCGAGTGGTACGCGACACCATTCTCGGGATCGGATACAACAATGCAGCGTACGGCATCGATGGCCGAACATGTGGCGTTGTGACGAGCATCGACGAGCAGTCACCCGACATCGCCCAGGGCGTCGACAAGGCGATCGAGATTCGCGAAGGCGACTTCGGCGGTGATCTCGATGGCGAACTCGACGCACAAGGAGCAGGCGACCAGGGCATGATGTTCGGGTATGCAACGATCGAGACCGACGATCTCATGCCGATGCCGATCTGGCTGGCGCATCGTCTCGCTCATCGTCTTGCAGAGGTTCGTCGCGCCGATGTTCTGCCCTACCTACGCCCCGACGGCAAGACCCAGGTAAGTATCGAGTATGCAGACGGTGTCCCGAAGCGGCTCGACACCGTGCTGATTTCGACCCAACACGACGGCGAAATCCACATCGACACGCTGCTCAAGCCCGACCTCTGGGAGCACGTGATCCATCCGCTACTGCCGACAGGCATCGACACAACAGACGTCAGAGTCCTGGTCAACCCGACCGGGCGGTTCGAACTGGGGGGGCCGCACGCCGACGCCGGTCTGACCGGCCGCAAAATCATCGTCGACACTTACGGCGGCTCGGCACGTCACGGTGGCGGGGCGTTCAGCGGAAAAGACCCGTCCAAGGTCGACCGATCTGCTGCGTATGCGACACGTTGGGTTGCGAAGAACCTCGTCGCAGCCGGTGTCGCCGATCGTGTCGAAGTTCAGGTCGCGTACGCGATCGGCAAGGCTGCGCCCGTGTCGATGATGGTCGAGACGTTCGGCACCGAGAAGATCGATCCCGACAAGATCGTGACGATCGTCCGCGACGTGTTCGACTTGCGCCCGGCTGCGATTCTACGCGATCTCGACCTGCGCCGTCCGATCTACAAGAAGACGGCTGCGTACGGTCACTTCGGTCGCCACGACAAGGAGTTCACGTGGGAGCACACGATCAAGGCCGACGAAATCCGCGCTGCCGCTGAATCCGTAGCCTGATTCGACGTGCCCGGTGGATGAGAGCCGCAAGTGTTCGCGATGTGGGCGGACGGTCGATGCCGACCGCTGCGAATACTGCGGCACGGTGTCGCGCCCCGCTGCCACTGTTGGACGCAACACGATCACACGCGACGGGATCGTCGACGATGTTTCTGTCAAGGGCAGTGTCAGTGGCGGCGCGTGGGCATTCATCGCCATCTCGATCGCCATAGTCGCCGTGGTCCTCATATTGATCGTTATGCTCTGAAGGCGACCGCGAGATGGGCATCTGCGCGGAGAGTCGCGGATAGGCCCCAATTTGAATGCACGTGCCGCGAATGAGCCCCGATTCCGGGGCCGATTCGCCCCAGTTGGACCGGTCTTGGGGCTGTTTCGCGACACGTAGAGCCGAGAACCATCGCGATCGACCAACATTCTCGGACATCACCTTTGCGTTTCACCATCGGGGTGACCCTCTCGAGGTGAAGACATGCCGCTTTTCAGACCATGTTGTCCCAGGCCAGAGGCCACAACTCGGTCGTGTCGGGATAATTCGGGTGCGGATACCAGCCTGGATCGATGTCAGCCATGTCCATCCATCGACGCGGCTTCGTCATCGGTTGAGGCGTTTCTGAGTCTGCAAAGGCAGAGCGGGCGTTGGCGGCCGGTATGAATGACACCTGGCCCACTTTCGGCGTCACCCTGACGTGAGCCCCGAGAAATTGGATCACGTGGATCGAGCCCCGGGGCCTGTCAGGGGCCTCCGTCAAAAGGGCTCGAACGCGACTTTCCGCGCACGTGTTGCGGTCAGTCGGGCCAAGGCCGGCTCGATCCGGCGCGTGCTCCACGAGGCTCCGAGACGGCATCGCGAGCGCCGGTGGATGTCAGTAGACGATGTCGAGCGCGAACCGGAGTGCTTGATCGAGCCGCGTCCGCTTGATCTCGTCGAGGTGGCCGACGGGCCGGGTATCGAGGATCGACTGTGGAATCGTGAGGACGTTGTCGCAATTGATCACGCTGGCTTCGGGGAGCCCGTCGTCTTCGTTGACGTCGACTTCTGAGGCGATGTCGCGAATCGTTCGGGTGATTGGAGCGCAGGTAGCGGTCCGAAGGACTCCAAGCGCAGCATCTCGGGTGAGTACGCATACCGGTCGGCGTCCCGCTGGCGGCCCCAAGTCTGCCCAGTAGATGTCGCCTCGAGTTACCACGACGGTGTGGTCTCGGCCGCTTGGCGGCGGGCCGTCTCGACCAATGATGGTTCTTGGGGTCGCCGTCGATAGGCATCGACGAGTCGAGCGTCGTTCGCGATCGCCTCTTCAGTTTCGAGGACCGTGGTCGCGCCGCGACGCAACAGTTCCGACCGGTTCGAGCCGAGTCGTTCGGCAAGGGTATCTAGGCGGCGAACCATGTCGTCATCGAGCTGTACGAGCACTTCTTTCCGAGCCATAATCATATGATATACCATATGAGGCGCTCTGAGGTCCCTTCGCAGCATCCGAATCGCGATTTTCGGTCAGATGTCGAGGGGATCGGCGACGAGGCGTACTCGCGAATTGCCGTGTGCCAGCGCGGCTTCGCGGGCGTTACGCATCGTCGCGATCCAGCGCGAGTTGTCGACGAACGCGATGGCGCGAGCAGACCGCTTGTGCTCCGGGCCGAGGACTTCGGCGCCGGCAGCACGGAGGGCTTGGCAGACATCGTCGACTGCGTCATGGTCTGTCGACTCGACCTCGAGCAGCCCTCTGAACGGCGGCAACCGCTGGCGGCGTCTTCGTTCGAGCGTGTCTTGTTCGAAGATGCTGGCGTCGCGTCGCGCGAGTGCTCGCATCGCAGCGGTGTCGGGTCTGCGTGTCTGGACGATCACCCGACCGCCGGCCGTTGCCGGTTTGGCGGCGCCGACCGCGTCGATGAGCAGAGCGAATGCCATTTCTTCGGATCTGATCCCGAGCCGGCCGAGCAGGCCGTCGGGATCGATGAGGATCACCACGTCGAAATAGCCCGCGCGACGCAGCGCCAACCGTGTGCCGACAACGATCTCGCCCCGACCGCATTCGACGACGTCGTTGTTACTCGACACGTGCACGACAGTGTTTGGGAATGCCTTGTCGAGTTCATTTCGAAGCCCGTCGACGCCGATGCCGACACGCCGGATCGAGCCGGCGCCACACGTCGGGCAGGTTTGTGTGTCGAGTTCGAAACCGCAGTGTTCGCATACCAGACGCTGGCCGCTCGGGCGCAACAGCGCCCCGCAGTCGCGGCAGGTCGCGAGCTCGTCGCATCTTCGACAAACGAGAGCGCGTGCGGTTCCCTTGCGGTTCAAGAACACGAGGGTCCTGCCGCCGGCGGCCGCGGTGGAGCGAACTGCACCAAAGAAGCGATCGCTCAAAGAGGCGCTGCCGGCATCGGGATCCCTCATGTCGATCATCTCCATGAGCGGCCAGTGACCGCGGGTGCCCGGTACGACGAGTTCGGTCGGTTCTTGTCCGCAAGCTATCTGAGATGCGATCACCCCTTCGGGGCCGATTGCCGACATTGGCCCGATCGCGACATATGGAATCGCCTGATCGGCGGCGAGGCGCCGTGCGATCGTGCGGGCGTCGAGGGCGGGGGTGCGTTCGTCTTTGTGGGTGTCGGAGTGCTCTTGGGTCACGATGACCAAACCGAGATTCGGGATGGGAATGAACGGTCCGCGGCGTCCCGCGACGACTGGGGCGGTACCACCGATCGCATGTTCCCACGCGATCGTACGGTCGCGGTCGGTCTCGGCAAATTGTTCGATGCCGCCCGCGACCGACGGTTTGCGCTGGCGGGGCGTGACGATCAGAGCGCTACGGTCGTCGGGGACCGCGCTCAGAAGCGCCGCGACGGTCGCCGTTGCGTCATCGCCGGGCCATGTTCGCACGAATGTCTCGATACGGCGCTGCGATCGTATGTAGTCCGAGATTTCGCCGACTTTGATCGGCTTGGTTTCGACTCGCGATGCAGTACGGACCGAGTGGGGCAATGGTTTCGGGGTCGCCCACGATAGGACAGTTGCCGCGGCGCCCGCGTAGTGCGCGCCCGCCCAGCGAGCCAACGACACCGTTGCGGGGCTAGCGATGGCTATGTCGCTACTGACGCAGATGATGGGTTTGCGATCGCCGGGCCAGGCTCGACTCGAATCGTCATCGAATAGATCGATCACCCAGCCACGCACTCGCCGCCCTTTGAGCGGCACTTGGACGACTGAGCCGATCGTTACGTCGTGTCCTGAGCCGATCTCATAGTCGAGTGTTTCTGCCATCGACCTGACATCGACAATTACCCGGCAAATCATCGACACATGTTATTTCAACTGGACGCGCCGTGCGCAGCAATCGGGACGATCTGACCATCGAGATATTGCTGACGGCACAGGTTGCGCTGAACCTTGCCACTCGACGTTTTCGGTAGTGTGCCGGGTTCGAGCAACAGCACCTGACGAGGCGCAAGTCCGACGTGGTCTTTGACCGTCGTGGCAACCGTCGTTGCGGTCATGCGCGCCTCGTCCGGCGTTTGTTTCGTTTCGGCGATGAGCACGAGAGCCTCACTTCCGGCGCCCGACGTCTTGTCGATGCTGAACGCGATGGCATTGCCCGCGCGTACGCCCGACACGCGTTGGGCCGCCTCTTCGACGTCTTCGGGCCAGATGTTGCGTCCACCGACGATTATCAGGTCTTTCTTGCGTCCACAGACGAAGAGTTCACCATCGACGAGGTAGCCGAGGTCGCCTGTGTGCAACCATCCGTTGCGGAGTGCGAGTTCGGTTTCGCGAGGGTGCCGATCGTAGCCGTCCATCAGGCCGGCGCCCGCTATGAGGATCTCGCCGACCTCACGATCGCCGAGGTCGGCGCCCGACTCGTCGACGACACGAAGGGCGACCCCGCGCAGTGGTCTTCCGAGGGCGACGAGCCGTTTCGCGTTGGACGAATCTGTTGGCACGGCGGCCCTGTCGTCTTCGAGAACGGAGCGGTCGACATCGTCAGTGTGAAGCTCATCGAGTGGCGATGGGAATGTAACGGCAAGTGTCGCCTCGGCGAGCCCGTACACGGGCAGCACGCTCGTCGGCCGGAACCCGAACGGGGTTGCAGCATCGATGAAGTTTTCGAATGTCGAGATCGAGACTGGTTCGGCGCCACACACTGCGATGCGAATCGATGACAGATCGAGTTCGGTTGCTCGACGCAACGCGCGCGCTGCGAGCGCATACGCGAAATTCGGTGCGCAAGTTATGGTCGCCTTGCGCTCGCTCATCGCCTCCATCCACATCGCCGGTCGTGACAGGAATGCCTGCGGGGCGCTGATCGACACAGGTAGGGCGCTCGTTGCGGGGAAGAACAAGCCCCCGATCAGGCCCATGTCGTGATAGAGGGGTAGCCATGACAGCACCTTGTCGTCGTTTTCGTGGCTGAGGGCGTCATGGATCGAGGCGAGATTTGAGCATATCGCTGCATGTGAGAGGCGTACCGCGCGTGGTGCGGCGGTGCTACCGGAGGTGAACTGGAGCACGGCGAGGTCGCGTGGCGACACTTTGACATCTTCGAGTTTGTTGCTCGACGCGCTCAGATCGGCCATCGGCACGGTCTGCGGGTCATCTGGGCCGGGTTCGTATTGAGACGCGAAGAACGCGTCGATTACGAGCAGGGACGCCCCCGACGCGGCAAGTCGGCTCTGGGTCTGTTCGATGAATGCCGAATGGCTTGCGAGGCGCATGGGGAGCGGCAAGATGACTATCGCCGCCCCGCAAAGTGGTATGGCGAGGATCGTCTCGAGCATTTCGCGAGAAGTGAAACCGAGCACTGCGATGCGGTCGCCGGGCGAGATCCCGAGAGCCTGCATGTGGCCGGCGCGTTCACGGGCGTTTTGGTAGACCTGCGCCCATGGCAGTTCCTCGATCACGCGTTCTGAATCGAGAATAGCCATCGTCTCTGAGCAGTCCGCGGTAATGGTTTCGAGCCGATCTACGAGTGTCGCTGTCAATCCGCCACCTAGAGTTGTTTTGCGTTTCCGTCGGAGCGCCAAAACCATGGCGATCACGCCGCATTGCACCTACGACATCGGATGTCGCGAAAGGGTTACCGATTTGGGTGCGTGCGCCGAGCCGTCCCGGTAGGTTTTCGGACATGTAGGCTTTCGGACATGGCGATCCTACCGATTCGGATATTCGGCGACCCAATATTGCGGCAGGTCGCCAACGAGGTGACCGAGTTCAACGCCGAACTGTCGGCGCTCGCCGACGACATGATCGAGACGATGCACGCCGCTCACGGCGCCGGTCTCGCCGCCCCGCAGGTCGGTGTGCTCAAACGGCTTTTTGTCTACGACGTGGGCGAAGGCGCCGAGACCGTCGTCAACCCGCGTTTGAGCGACCCGGTCGGCGAGTTCACTTATGACGAAGGATGCCTGTCGCTGCCCGGCATATTTGTCGAGATCACGCGCCCCGACGAGATCACCTGTGACTATCGAGACGTGCACGGCGAACCTCGCACGATACGAGCCGATCAGTTGCTCGGCCGCGTGTTCCAACATGAGAGTCTTCACCTAGACGGACGTTGGTTTTTTTACGACGCTCCCCGGGCGAATCGTAAGGAGGCGCTCAAGGCCATGCGGGAAAATTTGCAGAGCGGTGAGACGATGTGGACGCCTGATCCTAGCGAACATCACGACCACGAAGAGGCGACCCTCTAAGTGCGAGTAGTGTTTCTCGGTACGCCAAAGATCGCGGTTCCTGCACTCGAAGCGCTCGTCGCGTCCCGCCATGAGATCGTTCTCGTCATTTCCCGACCATCACGTCCCGCGGGTCGACATCGCGAACTGCGTGAGCCGCCGCTGATTGCGGCGGCGAAACAGATCGGGCTCGATACAGTGCAGCCGGCCAAGGCGCGTGAGGCGGTACCGACGATCGTCGAGCGTGGCGCGGACGTGTGTGCGATCGTCGCGTACGGAGGATGGCTGCCGGCCGTGGTGCTCGATGCGACGCAGTTTGGTTGTGTGAACGTGCACCCTTCGATGTTGCCGCGTTGGCGCGGAGCGGCGCCGGTCGAGTGGACGTTGATCTCGGGCGACTCCGTAACCGGCGTTTCGACGATGCAGGTCGACGAAGGCCTCGATACTGGTCCGATCCTGCTCCAGGCTGATGCCGAGGTCCGCTCCGACGACACTGCCGGCGTGTTGAAGGAGCGCCTGGCGCCGATCGGAGCGCGGCTGCTCGTCGAGACGCTCGACGCTCTCGACTCCGGCGACATCGAACCCGTTGCACAGACCGCCGATGGGGCGACCTACGCCAACAAGCTCGAAACGGAAAATTGTGTGGTCGATTGGACAGAATCGGCATATGCGGTCGATTGCTTGATACGCGGTGCGAATCCACGCCCCGGTGCGTGGACGACCGTGGAAGGCAAGAGGTTGAAGCTCTGGATGAGTTACTTGGTGGGTTCGGAATCGGATCTGGGCGAATCGGATCTGATGCCCGGAGCGGTGGTCTCGGCGAATCCGCTCGACGTGGTCGCCGGCGACGGCCGAGTCGTGCGTCTGGTCGAGGTTCAGCCTGAAGGACGCCAGCGAATGGGCGCCGACGCCTACGCGCGGGGGCACGATCTCGCGGGTGTGCGTCTCGGATCGTGATCGAGTGTTCCCGCTGGGTCGCGATCGAGCGTTCTCGACGGGTCGGTCTGGCCTGTAGGCTGACGGTAGATGATCAAGCTCGCTCCTTCTATCTTGTCGGCCGATTTCGCCGAGCTGGGTTCGGCGGTGGGCATGGTGGAATCGGCTTCCGACTACATCCATGTCGATGTCATGGATGGACATTTCGTCCCTAACATCACAATCGGCTGTCCTGTAGTGAAGTCTCTGAGCGCAGTGACATCCTTGCCGCTCGACTGTCATCTGATGATCAGTGATCCTGCTGCATATGTAGCGGATTTCGCGGCGGCCGGCGCTACGTCTTGTACGGTTCACATTGAAGCTGCGCCTGATCCGACGCTCGTTCTCAGCTCACTCGAACATTTTGGGCTTGGTCGGGGTCTCGCGCTGAATCCGGACACCCCGTTCAAAGAGGTAGAGCCGTATCTCGACCAGATCGATTTGCTGCTGGTCATGACCGTACGCCCCGGGTTTGGCGGTCAAGCGTTCCGTAGCGACGTTCTGAGCAAGATCGAGCGAGCTCGAGACATGATCGATTCGCTCGGGCTCGATGTGGAGATCGAAGTAGACGGCGGGGTCGCTCACGACACAGTACGATCTGTCGTCGAGGCCGGCGGCACGGTTTTGGTAGCCGGATCGGCGATCTTCGGGAAGGACGATCCCGCCGCCGCTGCGAACGAGCTACGTAATATCGCGCTCGGAAACGAGAACTGAGCCGGAG